>Ga0192245_10012_pt1 | contig 91123 bp, 76 predicted proteins | sample Koala_Koa27_M3_FD_131238 | JGI IMG/M metagenome (GOLD analysis project Ga0192245, IMG submission 131238) | Enriched cells from koala feces incubated with labeled cellulose particles, San Francisco Zoo, California, United States - Koala_Koa2-7_M3 ...
GAGATTTCCAAAGCGGTGACCTGGCCTACTATCTGTGCCCTGACACGCGCGGTGAAGAAGGACATTGAAGTGGCCGCCGAAGCGTTGCAATACGCGAAGCGCAAACGCATTCATACGGGTATCGGTACCTCCGATATGCACATCAAATATAAGTTCAATTCCAACCGGGAAGAGGTTATTGAACGTGCTGTGGAAGCCGTGAAATACGCGCGTCGGTTTGTAGACGACGTAGAGTTCTATGCTGAGGATGCCGGGCGTACAGACAATGAATACCTGGCGCGTGTAGTGGAAGCAGTGATCAAAGCGGGGGCTACGGTCGTGAACATACCCGATACTACCGGATATTGTCTGCCCGATGAATACGGTGCGAAGATCCGTTACCTGGTAGAACATGTGAATAACATCGATCAGGCCATTCTATCTACCCATTGTCACAACGACCTGGGAATGGCCACCGCCAATACCATCAGCGGAGTGCTCAACGGTGCCCGTCAGGTAGAGGTGACCATCAATGGGATTGGGGAGCGTGCCGGGAATACTTCCCTGGAAGAGGTGGCCATGATTTTCAAAAGCCACAAAGAGACAAAAATCGAGACCAACATCAATACCCAGAAGATCTATCCGATCAGCCGGATGGTATCCAGCCTGATGAATATGCCGGTGCAACCCAATAAGGCCATCGTCGGACGGAATGCTTTTGCTCACTCTTCGGGTATTCATCAGGACGGTGTATTGAAGAATATACAGACGTATGAGATCATCAATCCGAAAGATGTAGGTATTGATGACAACGCTATTGTGCTTACTGCCCGTAGCGGAAGAGCCGCTCTCAAACACAGACTTTCCGTATTGGGTGTGGAACTGAGCCAGGAAAAACTGGATGAGATCTATGAAGAATTCCTCAAACTGGCAGATCGTAAAAAAGATATTAATGACGACGATATCCTGTTGCTTGCCGGCGCACAGCGCAGTGAGAACCGTCGCATCAAGATGGAGTACCTGCAGGTAACCAGTGGAGTAGGGGTGCGGTCGGTAGCCAGTCTGGGACTGAATATCTCCGGAGAGAAATTTGAAGCAGCCGCCAGTGGCAACGGTCCTGTAGATGCCGCCATCAAAGCACTGAAGAAGATCATAGACCGGCAGATGACCCTCAAAGAATTTACTATTCAGGCCATCAGTAAAGGAAGTGATGATATGGGAAAAGTGCATATGCAGGTAGAATACGACGATCAGATGTACTACGGCTTCGGCGCGAATACCGATATCATTGCCGCTTCGGTAGGGGCTTATATCGATTGTATCAATAAGTTCCGTCTGTGATTTTTCACAGAAAGACATTTGTTTTCAGAATAAATAAATACTCTAATCATAGTTATAAACCAAGATGAATACGTTATTTGATAAGATTTGGGATGCTCATGTGGTGACTCTGGTAGAAGACGGTCCCACACAGCTCTATATCGACAGGCTTTATTGTCACGAAGTAACCAGTCCGCAGGCTTTTGCCGGAATGCGAGCACGGGGAATCGGTTGTTTCCGGCCGGAGAAGATTTTCTGTATGCCGGACCACAATACGCCTACCCACGACCAGGACAAACCCATTGAGGATCCGGTATCCCGTACACAGGTAGATACACTGGCAAAGAACGCGGAAGACTTCGGACTGAATCATTTTGGTATGTTACATCCCAAGAACGGCATCATTCATGTAGTAGGACCCGAACGCGGATTGACTCTGCCGGGCATGACTATCGTCTGTGGCGATTCACACACCTCCACACACGGTGCCATGGGAGCAGTCGCTTTTGGTATCGGTACCAGTGAGGTGGAAATGGTGATGGCCTCCCAATGTATCCTGCAATCCAAACCTAAGACCATGCGCATCACTGTAGATGGCAGACTGGGTAAAGGAGTTACCGCAAAAGATCTGGCGCTGTATATTATCGCGAAAATGACTACCGGTGGTGCTACCGGATATTTTGTGGAATATGCAGGTGAAGCAGTACGGAGCTTATCCATGGAAGGAAGGTTGACGCTGTGTAATCTGTCTATTGAGATGGGAGCCCGTGGCGGTATGATCGCTCCGGACGAAACCACTTTTGAGTATATCAAAGGCCGCGAATACGCGCCTGTGGGAGCAGAGTGGGACAAAGCCGTTGCTTACTGGAAAACCCTCCGGTCAGAGAAAGACGCGGTATTTAATAAAGAGATCACCTTCCATGCCGAAGACATTGAGCCGATGATCACATACGGAACCAATCCGGGTATGGGTATGGGCATTACTCAGCACATCCCCGCGTTGGAAAGCGAACCGGAAGCCGGACGCATCTCCTACAAAAAATCATTAGATTATATGGGCTTCGAAGCCGGAGAATCGCTGTTGGGTAAGAAAGTAGATTATGTATTCCTGGGCTCCTGTACCAACGGGCGTATCGAAGATTTCCGGGAATTTGCTTCCGTAGTGAAAGGGAAGAAAAAAGCAGCGCATATCGTGGCATGGCTTGTGCCGGGGTCCTGGGTTGTAGATCAGCAGATCCGTGAAGAAGGGCTGGACAAGATAGTTGAAGAAGCAGGATTCACCCTGCGTCAACCCGGCTGTTCGGCTTGTCTGGCGATGAACGACGACAAAGTACCGGCCGGAATGTATGCCGTGTCTACTTCCAACCGTAACTTTGAAGGTCGTCAGGGGCCGGGAGCACGTACCCTGCTGGCCAGTCCGCTGGTAGCTGCCGCGGCAGCCGTAACCGGAGTGATTACCGATCCGCGCACGTTGCTTTAATCTTACGTTTCACTTAATCAGATTGCATAACAATGAAAGAAAAATTCAATATACTGACATCGACCTGTGTACCCCTTCCGTTGGAAAATGTGGACACCGATCAGATCATACCTGCCCGTTTCCTGAAAGCCACTACCAAAGAGGGTTTCGGAGACAATCTTTTCCGTGACTGGCGTTACGACAAAGAGGGAAATAAGATCGATTCTTTTGTACTCAATGATCCGACCTATTCCGGAAAAATACTGGTAGGAGGAAAGAACTTTGGTTCCGGTTCGAGCCGTGAACACGCCGCGTGGGCCATCGCCGGCTATGGATTCCGTGTGGTCGTGAGCAGTTTCTTCGCGGATATTTTCCGCAACAACGCGTTGAACAATTTTGTACTGCCTGTGATCGTGAGCGAAGAATTCCTGGCCGAACTGTTCGATTCGATACATACAGACCCGCAGACCGAGGTAGAGGTCAACCTCCCCGCGCAAACGATAACCAACAAAGCTACCGGACGCAGCGAATCGTTCGAGATCAATGCCTACAAGAAACATTGTCTGGCCAACGGGCTGGATGATATCGATTTTCTGTTGAGTAACAAAGACAAGATCGAAGCATGGGAAGAGCAGTCAAAATAGAGATCATGGATACGACACTCCGCGACGGCGAACAGACCAGCGGAGTCTCTTTCGTACCCCATGAAAAACTAATGATTGCGCGGCTGCTATTGGAAGAACTCAAGGTAGACCGTGTGGAAGTGGCTTCGGCACGTGTCTCGGAAGGAGAGTTCGACGCGGTGAAGATGATCTGTGACTGGGCGGCCCGGCGTAATATGCTTCACCGGGTAGAAGTGCTGGGGTTTGTAGACGGACGTGCTTCGCTCAACTGGATACATGGTACCGGCTGCCGGGTGATCAACCTGCTTTGTAAAGGGTCTCTCAAACATTGTACCCATCAGTTGAAGAAGACTCCGGAAGAGCATCTGGCGGATATCCGTACCGTATTGGCGCATGCCGATGAAATGGATATGGAGGTAAATATCTATCTGGAGGACTGGAGTAACGGGATGAAAGACTCCCCGGAATATGTATTCCAGATGATGGACGACCTGAAAGATACTTCTATCAAACGGTTCATGCTTCCCGATACGCTTGGGGTACTTAATCCTTTGCAGGTGATCGAATTTATGCGGAAGATGGTGAAGCGGTATCCGGACAGACATTTCGATTTCCATCCGCACAATGACTACGATCTGGCGGTAAGTAATGCCTTAGCCGCGGTGCTGAGTGGTGTCAGAGGATTACATACCACCATCAATGGATTGGGAGAGCGTGCCGGAAACGCGCCTCTGGCGAGTATACAGGCCATCCTGAAAGACCAGTTCAACGCGCAGACCAGTATTGATGAAAGCCGTCTGAACGATGTGAGCCAGGTGGTAGAATCCTATTCGGGCATCCTGATACCGGCCAACAAGCCGATCGTGGGGGAGAACGTATTTACCCAGGTAGCTGGGGTACACGCGGACGGAGACAATAAGAACAATCTTTATTACAACGATCTGCTTCCCGAACGTTTCGGACGCGTACGTGAATACGCGCTGGGCAAGACCAGTGGCAAAGCCAATATCCGGAAGAATCTCGAAAGTCTGGGACTGGAACTGGATGAAGATTCCATGAGAAAGGTGACCGAGCGGATCATTGAACTGGGAGATAAGAAAGAATTAGTGACCCAGGAAGACCTGCCCTACATCATCTCTGACGTAATGAAACGCGAAGGGATCAATAGCCGTGTCAAACTCAAGAGCTACATGGTGACTCTGGCTCACGGTCTGAAACCCATGGCCAACGTGCGTATAGAGATTGATGGGGAGACCTACGAGGAGAGTTCTTCAGGAGATGGTCAGTACGATGCGTTTGTACGGGCGCTCCGGAAGATATACAAGCAGACACTCGGACGTAAGTTCCCGATGCTGATCAACTATGCCGTGAGTATTCCTCCCGGTGGCCGTACCGATGCGTTTGTACAGACTGTGATCACCTGGAGTTTTGAGAACAAAGTATTCCGTACCCGCGGCTTAGATGCCGACCAGACGGAGGCGGCCATCAAGGCAACGATCAAGATGCTGAATATTATAGAGAATTGATGACAAAATAAATCATGACGGATCCCTGCGGGGCAGTTCAGACTGTTTGCCGGGATCGGTCTTACCCCATTTAACGTATGAAATTGAATATTGCAGTCCTCCCGGGCGACGGGATCGGTCCGGAGATCGTGGCAGCGGCATTAGATGTCACTAAAGCGGTTTGTGAGAAGTTCGGACATGAGTTGACGTATGAATATGGTATCTGTGGAGCAGATGCGATAGATAAAGTGGGCAATCCCTATCCGGATGAAACACACGAATTGTGCATGAAAAGTGATGCTGTGTTGTTTGGTGCCGTGGGCGATCCGCGGTTCGACAACAACCCTTCGGCCAAAGTACGTCCCGAGCAGGGATTGCTGGCTATGCGTAAAAAGCTGGGATTGTATGCCAACATCCGTCCGGTAACTACTTTTGAAAGTCTGATCCATAAGTCTCCGCTACGTGCCGACCTGGTGAAGGGAGCCGACTTTATGTGTATCCGTGAACTGACCGGAGGCATGTATTTCGGTCGTCCGCAGGGACGTAGTGAAGATGGCAATGTAGCCTATGATACCTGTGTGTATAGTCGTGAGGAGGTAGAACGCATTGTGACGTTGGCCTATGAATATGCCATGAAACGCCGCAAGAAACTAACCATTGTAGACAAAGCCAATGTATTGGCCACTTCCCGTCTGTGGAGAGAGGTCTCGAAAGAGATCGAACCCCGGTATCCGGAAGTAGAAACCGAATATATGTTTGTAGACAACGCGGCCATGCGTCTGATCCAGTGGCCCACTTCATTTGATGTAATGGTTACCGAGAATATGTTCGGAGATATTCTTACCGATGAAAGTTCGGTGATCACCGGATCTCTGGGGCTGTTGCCTTCCGCTTCCATCGGTACCCATACTTCGGTATTCGAACCCATCCACGGTTCGTGGCCACAGGCTGCCGGACAGAATATCGCCAACCCTCTGGCTACCGTGTTGTCGGCTGCTATGATGCTGGAATATGCGTTCGGCCTGAAAGAAGAGGCTGCCCTGATCCGTCAGGCGGTAGATGCTTCCATGGAGAAACTGGTACGTACCGGAGATATCCAGGTAGAAGGAGAGAAAGTATATAAGACCTCCGAAGTGGGAGCATGGCTGACAGATTATGTCCGCAATGCCTGAGAAGGGGTCAAACTCATTCTGAATCAAAGGAGGTGTTTGTTAACACTTCCTTTTTTTTATGGTATATCCATCGGAGCCAACTCTATGTGTATTTCCCCGCCGTACGGATCGAATTCAAAAAGGATGTTGTCCGCGGATCCATGGACCGAAAGGTGTTTCCCATCTTGCCGGACGCCTGTGATATGTCTGCCTGGTTTTTCTACGACCAATGTCAAAGGCTCGTTAAACAGCTCTTTATCCAGATGCAGTTCCGGCCACACTGTCCATGAATTTTCATTCTCTGTGACTTGCAAACGGATCTGTTTCTGTGCTTCTGTGTATGCCGACACTTCACGGAACGTACCTACCCATATCTGCTCTTCCTGTATTTTCACTTTGTCGAAATGCTCCCACAACACAGCAGGTTCCGCGAAAGCGTCGTATCCTTCCGTGATCCCATGTATCATGGCTACTCCCCACCCTTCGGAAGAGAGCAGGTCTTCTATCCATTGATCCAGTTTTTCGGGAGTAGAAGCCGTGCCGATGCCGTATTCCCGGGTACGGGTACCTACCCGGTGGGCAGAAGCAAGCCCCAACACCTCTTCGTTGTACGCGTTATAGGGATAACAGAATGTCCGGGGCAGGAGGCCGGTTTTTTCCAGAAGTGCGCTGTCGTTCTTTTCAATCTCCCGGATGAGTTACTGACGATCCAGTTGGGTCAGATCCGGATGAGACCAGCTGTGATTAGACATCTCATGTCCTTTCTCTGCCATCTCTTTCACCTGTGGCCAGGTGAGCCAACCACCCTCATTGTTCTCAATGAAACCACCACAGATCCAGAACGTACCTTTGAACCCGTGTTTCTCCAGCTGAGGAAATACCCATGTATAATGCTCTTTCATTCCATCGTCAAATGTATAACTGATGGCACAGCGTTTATCATGTTTGTATCTGGCTACGCGGATGGCGGGTTCATGTGTAGTTGTGGCACAGATGGCACAACAGAGCAACATACTTGCAACAAAGGATAAAAGGATCTTTCTCATGTTCTGTACAACTGATCTGAAGGTTTGTATATACGGATCTGACCTCAAAGATAAGAAACAGTTTTGATTTTAACTACACCAAATAGATTTACGATTTACGGATTTACGAAGTACGATTTGAAATGACAGAGGATGAGTGATCAGCCCTGTTATCTGTTCCGGAAAAAACGATATATATATATATGTGGAAACGTATGTTTACTTATTGAAGTTCTGAGTTCTGAGTTTTAAGTTCTAAGTTCTAAGTTCTGAGTTGTAAGTTTTGAGTATCATCCGGAAATAAGACAAAAAGAATATACAAACTAAAACTTATAACTTATAACTTAAAACTTATAACTTATAACTTATAACTTAAAACTCTTACGTATTTTCAATCGTAAATCGTAAATCCGTAAGTAGTTTTGGTGTTCGGAAATGGAGAGCCAAATATACGATCTGTAGATGGGAATCCCGGATCCGATCTTCCATTCTCAGCAACACCTTGCTTCGTGTCCCTTCCTGGAGTCGTCGAACTCCAGTGTCACATGTCCGATGTGGAATTTTTTTAAGACTGTCCCGTATCTGTGCTTTGATCTGTTCGGTATGCTCCGGAGATTCTGCTACTATGTGCGCGGTGAGTGCGTTTTCCGTCGTACTGATGGCCCAGACGTGTACATGGTAGACACAGGCCACTCCTGATACAGCAGCAATGGCAGATTTCACATCCTCTATGCGGATGTCTCCCGGTACACCATCCAGAGACAGCCGGATGCTGTCGCGCAGTAATCCCCAGGTAGAGATAAAGATCACAGCCGCTATCACCAGTCCGATGATCGGGTCTATGATATACCATCCGGTCCGGTTGATGATAAGTCCCGATACCAGTACGCCTACTGATACCAACGCGTCGGCAGCCATATGCAGATAGGCCCCTTTTACATTGAGGTCTTTTTCTTTTTCTTTCAGAAAGAGGAACGCGGTGAATCCGTTGATCAACACCCCTATTCCCGCCACCATAGCGATCGCCATTCCGGGCACGGGCGAGGGATGGCGTAGTTTATGGATACTTTCGAAAACGATGCCTCCGATGGCAATCAGTAAGATCATGGCATTGACAAAAGAGACTAATACCGTACTCTTTTTGTATCCATAGGTATATTTCGCGCTGGATTTGACACGGGTGAGGCGGAAAGCCATCAGTGCCAGTACCAGACTGATCACATCCGTCAGGTTGTGTCCCGCGTCCGATAACAGGGCCAGGGAGTCGTACCACAATCCGGCACCGAACTCAGCCACTACAAAAGTGATATTCAGGACAATACCTAAGAGGAACGCTTTGTTCAGCGAGTCGAAGCGTACGGTATGAGGGTGAGGATGCGATGCGTGTGAATGTTGTCCGGCCATGGTCAGGTTTTCTCTGATTTCAGATACAAATGTATGGAAAAGTAATAATTCTATGGCATATGTAACCAAAGTATGTACGGGAGTTTAAACAAAAAATAATTATAAATAGTTTTCTGTTGTTGTATATTGTTATAATCAGCTTTTTGTTACCTTTGCCGATCGAACGAATCATTGCTACAGATACATGAATAAATCTCAGGATTATCAACTCACTATTGTGGTTCCGGTATATAATGAGGAAGACAATATATATGCTTTGGAGCAGAAGTTGAGTGAATTTCTTCCCCTCTCTGTTTGTAAAGCCTGCGTGCTTTTTGTCAACGACGGTTCTAAGGACCGCAGTCCGGAACGTATCCGCGAGGTTTGCGATCGGAATGAGCACTTTTTCTATATGGACCTGAGCCGGAACGCAGGCCTGAGCGCAGCGATGAAAGCGGGTATTGATTATGCCTATTCCGATTATGTAGGATACATGGATGCCGATCTGCAGACTACACCGGAAGATTTCAATCTGTTGTTGAAAGACATCGGATCGTATGAATTAGTGATGGGCATACGCGCCAATCGTAAAGATTCTTTTTTTAAAAATCTCCAATCAAAGATAGCCAATGGATTTCGCCGGATGATGACCAACGACGGCGTACAGGATACGGGCTGTCCGTTGAAAGTATTGCATACGGACTATGCCAAGCGCATCCCTTTCTTCACAGGTATGCATCGCTTCCTGCCCGCCCTGATCCAATTGCAGCACGGTCGTGTACAACAGATACCTGTACGGCACTTTCCCCGGGTGGCCGGAGTGTCCAAGTATAATTTATGGAACCGCTTAGTCTCTCCGTTTATGGATTGCTTTGCTTACAGGTGGATGAAAAAGCGCTATATCAATTATCAGGTAGGTGACAATAATTTAGGCTGCTGACAGTGAAAGAAAGTACTTTTATCTACGTGATCGGGTTCCTGGCCCAGTTGTTCTTCTCCGCGCGGATCCTTTATCAATGGATCGTTACGGAAAAAAGCAAGCGGGTACTATCCCCTTCCGCGTTCTGGATACTTAGTATCGCCGGTTCTTACCTTCTGTTCATATATGGCTGGCTTCGGGACGACTTTTCCATTATCCTGGGACAATTTATCGCTTATTATATCTATCTGTGGAACCTCAATGAGAAAGGCTTGTGGGAGAAACTCAGTTTTCTTTTCAAGGCCTTGCTGATGATCACTCCTGTAATCGCGGGAGGAGTGGTACTCCACGATATTCCCGCGTTTATCAACAACTTTTTTCAGAACGAAAAAGTCCCTTTGTGGCTTCTTATCTTCGGTTCTGCCGGGCAGATCATCTTTACCCTGCGTTTTGTGTATCAATGGGTCTATTCCTATCATCACAAAGAATCTCTTCTTCCGGCAGGTTTCTGGATCATCAGTCTGATCGGGTCGTCAGTAATTGTCTCCTACGGTATCATCCGTCACGATCCGGTATTGATCCTGGGACAATCGGTTGGGTTTGTGGCCTACTGCCGCAACCTGATAATCGGGTATAAAAGTGCTAAAAATACATAGATATGGGGAGAAACCGGTGGTTGCCGCTTTTCTATTTCCTGGCTTTGTTGCCGCTTTTCATTTTACGTGACTATACACCCGGCAACGAGCTGCGTTATTTGGACATCGTGGAGGAAGCATTGCGGAGCGGGAAGTTCTTTACTTTCACCAACCAGGGTCAGCTCTACGCAGATAAGCCTCCTCTGTATTTCTGGATAGCTATGTGTGGACGCTGGATGTTCGGAGGACACTATATGTGGTTTCTCTCTCTGCTCTCTTTTCTTCCGGCTGTGGTCCTGATCCAGACAATGGATCGATGGATCAGCAAAGAAGCCAGTCCGGAAAACCGCTTCTCGGCCCAGCTGATGCTGATGAGTACCGGCCTTTTTCTGGGACTGACTGTAATCAACCGCATGGACATGCTTATGTGTATGTTCATTGTGCTTGCTCTTTATACATTTTACAGGCTGTATCAATCGGAGCGTCTTTCCGCGAAAAGGCAAGGGTTGTTCGCGCTATTCCTGTACCTTGCTCTTTTTTCAAAAGGGCCTATCGGATTGTTCATCCCTCTGCTCTCTACCTCTGCCTTTCTGCTGATCTCCGGCAAGATCCGGACCATCGGACGGTATTGGGGATGGCGCACCTGGCTGGTGTTGCTGGGAGGTTCGTTGTTGTGGTTCGTGGGTGTCTATCTGGAAGGAGGAGGTGAATACCTTTCTAACTTGCTGGTTCACCAGACTGTGAACCGCGCTGTAGATTCTTTTCATCACAAAGAACCTTTCTATTACTACTTAGTTTCGTTCTGGTACTCCCTGGCTCCCTGGTCCCTGCTGATCTTTGGTGTGCTGGCTGTTTCTGTGTGCAGAAGATATATCCGCACCGATCTGGAACGTTTCTTTGCGGTGGTTTTGCTGACTACCTTTGTGTTCCTGTCTACTGTCAGTTCCAAGATACAAATCTATATGGCTCCGGCCTTTCCTTTTTTTATATATCTAACGGTCTTGTTGCTTTCCCGTTTCCGTTGGAACTATTGGCTGGCACTGACCCTGGCTGTACCGGCCATCGCTTACATCGCTGCCTTACCCACGATACTCATCCTTTCCCGGAAAGGGGTCCCTTTCCTTGCTGATGGATGGTTGTATGCCGGAGCCGGCATACTGACGCTCTCAGGAATGGTATGTATCGGATTGTTATACAGGAAAAAAGAGTTAAATAAAGCCATCCATACACTCGGGATAGGATTGTTTTGCACTATATTTGTAGCTGCCTTCAGTTTGCCGCAGACCAATTCGCAGTTCGGCTACAAAGACGTATGTACGAAAGCTCTGGAATTGTCGCAGACCTATCAGACCAACGGATACTGTGCGTATACCCTGACACGGGCTGAGAATATGGATGTGTTTCTGCGCGAGGATGTGGAAATCGTGACCCGGGAAGAGGTGCTGAAGGGGAAATGTGCAGGTAAGATCTTTTTTATCCGTACCCGGCGATTGGGGCGTGACCAGGAACTCTGCGATTATCTGCATGAATGTGTAAAGTATGTCGTCGGTAAGCATATGGTGGTTGTTTTATAAAGAGAATCCTATAAATGAAAATATTAGTTACGGGAACCGCGGGTTTCATTGGTATGCATCTGGTACATACGTTGGCGGAGCAGGGACATGAGGTCTTCGGATTGGACAATATCAATGCTTACTACGATGTGCAACTAAAGTATGATCGTCTCAGAGAGACGGGTATAGATGCCAGATCGGGCATACCGGGAGAGTGGATCACCAGTACACGGTATCCGGCTTACCGTTTTGTGCAGATGGATCTTTGCGACAAAGAAGCGCTTGACAGGCTCTTCCGGACAGAGCATCCGGAGGCTGTGGTCAATCTGGCCGCGCAGGCCGGAGTACGCTACTCCACAGAAAATCCCGAGGCCTATGTAGATTCCAATGTAATGGGTTTCCTGCATCTGCTCGAGTGTTGCCGCCGCTATCCGGTGAAACATTTAGTCTATGCCAGTTCGAGCAGCGTCTACGGTCTCAATGAAAAACCCCCTTTTCCGAAGACGATCGTACCGATTGTCCCGCCAGCCTGTATGCCGCTACCAAAAAAGCAGACGAGGTGATGGCCTATGCCTACAGCAGCCTCTATCAGATCCCGGCTACCGGTGTACGCTTTTTCACGGTATACGGTCCGTGGGGTCGTCCGGATATGGCACCTTTTCTGTTTATGAATGCCATTAGCAACAACCAGTCTATCCGGGTTTTCAATCATGGGAAGTTAAAGCGTGATTTCACCTATATAGATGATATTGTGAATGGATTGGTATATATACTTTCTGCTCCTCCGGCAGGGAAGGTGAAGCACACCTTATATAATATAGGTAATTCCCGTCCGGTAGAGTTGATGGAATTCATTGCTGAAATAGAATCTGTCACCGGCAAAGTCGCTGATAAACAGATGATGGATATGCAGCCCGGAGATGTGTATCACACCTATGCCGATACCAGCCGGTTGCAACAGGATTTCGGGTATAAACCGATGATCTCTGTATCCGAAGGAATACGTAGGTTCCATGCATGGTAAGTGTCTTATTTCGGGTAAGTTTTTAAGTGATGAGTTTTGAATGATAAGTTTGCAAGTAGATAACAAACGATATAAGGCACAGACCTGGCAAAGATCGCGAAGCACCTGACCGAACTGCCCGGACAAACTCCCTGGTTGCGGCTGGCAGCGTATGAAAAACAATACAGACCACGAAGCCGGCTGATAGCAAAACCGGAATCTTTCCATCCGGCGGGAAGTGTGAAAGACCGGGTGGCGCTGGCCGGCAGGATGGAAGACACGGAAAGAAAAGGAGTGTGGCTTCCGGGAGCTACCCTGATTGAGCCTGCCAGTGGAAATACAGGAGTAGGTCTGGCTGTGGTAGCGGCTATTAAAGGGTATAAACAGATTCTTACTATGCCGGAAACCCTGCCACTGGAACGTCGCCATCTGCTGGAGTCGCCGGGAGCCTGTCTGGTACTTACCGATGGGAAGCGAGAGAGGGCTGCACAGATAAACAGATCGTAGTCTTACTGCCCGATAGCGGTGAGCGGTATCTATCAACAACATTATATGCGTTCGACGCATATTCATTGGAGGAAAAATGAAAAAACTATGTATGTATTTCCTGTGCGCTGTCGCAGGGCTCTTTTCTATGTATGCGCAAACGTCCTACCGGGAGTATTATGACCGTGCTCTGGAACTGGCCCGTACGGATAGCTTGTCACAGGCGGAATATTTTTTCAAAGAGGCGTTGCGGGCAGAGCCTGCCAATGCGCAGAATGCGTTGATCTTCTCCAATCTGGGAGTGGTTCAGCATCGCATGCAAAAATACGAGATGGCTGTAGAATCGTTCAGCCTCGCTTTGAATATGCTTCCTGACTATGTGCCGGTATTGCTGAACCGTGCCTCCTCTTATCTGGAGCTTGGAGAAGTCAACCGTGCCTTAGCCGACTACAATCATATCCTGGAAATAGATAGTAACCAGACAGAAGCCCTGTTGATGCGGGCCTACATCTATATGAGTCGCAGGGCCTACGGGGAAGCGCGTAAAGATTATGAATCCCTGTTGCAGATCGATCCGCAAAGTTATGCAGGTCGGTTGGGAGTCGTTACCCTGGAACAACAGGTCGGGCATCATCCGGAGGCTTTGATGGTATTGAATGGCCTGGTAACTGAGTTTCCGGAAGAAGAAGAACTCTATATCATCCGGGCCAATCTGCATGTAGATATGGATCAGGCGGAAGCTGCTTTGCTGGATCTGGAAGAGGCCATCCGGCTGAATGCCGACAATCCGATCCCTTATTGTATCCGCGGAGAGATCTTTCTTGCCCAGAAGAAGAATGCCTGGGCCGGAAGGAATTTCGAGAAAGCCATCTCCCTGGGATATCCTGCTTCGGAACTCAGGGAGCAGTTAAAACGTATTAAATAACCATAGCCTCGCTGTCATCTTCTTTTTTCTGGTTTTCCGGTGATTACTGCTGGGGAGACCGGTCTCTTATCCGTTTGCTTCAGAACAGGCGCGTATCGGTTCTGAGGGGCTTTCCCGGTTATTTGTCCAATGAATTTTTCTATTCTCCATACTTGCCCCCTGATGTAGAAAAAGGAACAATTGACAGCTCTTATTCTATGGTAAATTCTTAAATCTGATAAAACAGAGTGATAAAAAAGAATTTATTTGGCATTGCTGATCCGGATGAAGTTCCGATTTTGATAACTATCTCAATTTATTAAATCTGCACACCCATCCCTCTGTAAAATCAGATCCAAAAAGGGAGATAGCCTGAAAAATGAATGAATTTAATACTCCTAAAGCAGGGAGGTTGCCTTCCCGGAGCTTCTTTCTCTTTGGACAGAATGTCCTTTATACACTTCATCATCAGTCTTCACCAGCAGTTGAAGGTAAGTAGCTGCATCCATGAAGTAATGTTAAAGTTTCTTATTATCAGGTTAAAGCATCGGGTAAGATCGCTTCTGATTTGTTGCTATAGAAAAAATATATACGAAAAGTTGCGTATTTGAAAAAAATATACGAGATTTGTAACAGCTAAAGCTTTTAAGAACAGTGTATATTTATTACAAACCCTAACCAGTAATTTCGATGAGTGATTTAGAAAACAAAAAGCAGGAAGAGGCTCCTAAGAAGCGGCCTTATAACCTGCGTGAGAAGAAAGAGAAAAAAGCAGCCTACAGATCGTTGATCGGACCCGAACTGGCCGATGAACTGTATGACAAGATCCTGAATATTGTGGTCGTACAGAAAAAATACAGAGACCCCAACTATTCGGCTAAGGATCTGGCGAAAGAGTTAAAGACAAATACCCGCTATTTGTCAGCAGTAGTAAACTCACGTTTCGGTATGAACTATTCTTGTCTGTTGAATGAATACAGAGTGAAAGATGCGCTTCATCTATTGACCGATAAGCGATATGCCGATAAGAATGTAGAGGAGATCAGTTCTATGGTTGGTTTTGCCAATCGTCAGTCGTTCTACGCTGCGTTCTATAAATATGTGGGTGAAACTCCTAACGGGTATCGTAAAAGAAGTACGGAAAAGTAACACACTTCATACGATATACTGAAAAGCAGCATCGAAAAAGGAACTATTCCGGACAGGAGTATTTCCTTTTTTCTTTTTGTGAACCTGTCCTTGCGCTATTGGTTTTTTAGTAGCTTTGCCCATTGTTACATAGGCTATGTTGATCTTCCGCACAGCTTTGAGGACAAGGAACTATGTAAAAGGACAGATTTATTCGACTGGAACAGTAAATGATTGGTTATTTACGATTTACGAACCAACAGTCAATCAATCAATCGCAGCCACAACCATCCGCAACACGCCTGGCACAGGCGTATCGTCGCCTTTGGTCTCGCAGCGTAAACGGAGTGCAGATGTACGCCGACCCGGGAGCAGGATCTGTCTGAGCGGAGCGAGTTTATCCTGCGAAGAGGCGTATATCAAACGAAGTAGCGGAGAGATATAAATCATATTTATACGACTTTATACGACGTGTTTTCAATCGTACATCGTAAATTGTCTAATCGTAAATCTCTTCGTTTTTTTGGCGGAGCAAAGAAATGAATAGAAAAAAGAAATAAACATAAAATACAATATGAAAACGAACATCCTATCCATGGCTCTGGCTACGACCGTCCTGGCGTCGTGCGGAGGAGCCGGAAACGAAACAGCCGGGAAAGATAATTTAGAATACAACGTGGAACAATTTGCCGATTTACAGATACTCAGGTATGACGTACCGGGTTTTGAGGAACTCAGCCTGAAACAGAAAGAGCTGATCTATTATCTCTCGGAAGCCGCTCTGGCAGGGAGAGACATCCTGTTTGACCAGAACGGGAAATACAACTTAGCCATCCGTCGGATGCTGGAAGCCGTATATACCCACTACGAGGGCGACCGCAATGATCCGGAATTCAAGGAACTGGAAGTGTATCTCAAACGCGTCTGGTTTTCCAACGGTATCCATCACCATTACGGAATGGAGAAGTTTGTTCCGGGATTCAGTGAAAATTTCCTGCGTACCCAGATCAGTAAGCTCGATGTCTCCCTGCTGCCCCTTTCCGGAGATGAAAGTGCAGAAACATTCTGTAGCGTGATCTTCCCTGTCATTTTCGACCCTCAGGTGATGCCCAAGCGGGTCAATCAGGCAGACGGTGAAGACTTAGTACTTACGTCCGCCTGCAACTACTACGACGGAGTCACGCAGCAGGAAGCGGAAGCCTTTTACCAGGCCCTGAAAGATCCGGAAGATCAGACCCCGGTATCCTATGGCCTCAACAGCCGGTTGGTGAAGAAAGACGGAAAGATACAGGAAGAGGTCTGGAAAGTAGGCGGACTTTATTCTGAAGCACTGGAACAGATCGTCGGGTGGTTGGAGAAAGCGGAAGAGGTGGCCGAGAATGAGGCACAGCGGGCCGTGATCTCTACGCTGATTACGTATTACCGCACCGGAGACCTGAGGACTTTCGATGAATATAGTATCCGCTGGGTACATGATCTGGATTCCAGGATCGATTTTATCAACGGTTTTACCGAGACGTACGGCGATCCGTTGGGCATGAAGGCCAGCTGGGAGTCGCTGGTCAACTTCAAAGACAGCGAAGCCACAAAGCGTACCGAACTGATCAGTGCCAACGCGCAGTGGTTCGAAGATCACTCTCCGGTAGACAGTCGGTTCAGGAAGGAAGAGGTGAAAGGAGTCTCTGCCAAGGTGATCACGGCGGCTATCCTGGCCGGTGACCTCTATCCCGCTACCGCCATCGGTATCAATCTGCCCAATGCAGACTGGATACGCAGCCGGCACGGTTCCAAGTCGGTCACTATCGGCAATATAACAGACGCTTACAACAAAGCCGCTCGTGGCAACGGATTCCATGAAGAGTTTGTTTACAGCGATACGGAAAAACAGCTGATCGACACGTATGGAGATCTCACAGGGAACCTGCATACCGATCTGCACGAATGTCTGGGACACGGATCGGGTAAGTTGCTGCCCGGAGTAGATCCAGACGCGCTGAAGGCATACGGCTCTACGATCGAGGAGACCCGGGCCGATCTGTTCGGACTCTATTACCTGGCCGATCCGAGGTTGGTGGAACTGGGACTTACTCCCAACGATGAGGCCTACAAGGCCGAATATTACACCTTCCTGATGAATGGGCTGATGACACAACTGGTACGTATCGAGCCGGGCAATGAGGTAGAAGAAGCACATATGCGCAACCGACAGCTGATCGCTCGCTGGGTCTACGAAAAAGGTGCCGCCGACCGGGTGGTAGAGATGGTGACCAGGGAAGGGAAGACCTATGTGGTGATCAATGACTATCCGAAACTCCGTCAGCTGTTTGGTGAATTGCTGGCAGAGATCCAGCGTGTCAAATCTACCGGAGACTATGACCAGGCCCGCGCGCTGGTCGAGAATTACGCGGTGAAGGTAGACCCTGAGTTGCACGCGGAGGTCCTGGAACGCTATCGCAAACTGAATCTTTCTCCTTACAAAGGATTTGTGAACCCGCGCTACGAAGCCATCCGGAACGGTGCCGGAGAATTGACAGATGTGAAGGTCAGCTACGAAGAGGGATTCGCCGGGCAGATGTTGCGTTACAGCAGAGACTACTCTTTTTTACCCACCCGGAACGATTGATCCATGGATGTCAACGAACAGATCAGAGATATAAAAGCACAGCTCCGCCTCTTTATGAACGGAGCTGTGGCTCAGAGTATGCGCGAAAAGGGGCTTACTTACAAACTGAATTTCGGTGTCGAACTTCCCCGGCTCAGAGAGATCGCCTCCGCGCTGCCCCGGGACCATCAGCTGGCACAAGCGCTGTGGAAAGAAGAGATCCGGGAGTGCAAAATACTGGCTGCCATGCTGCAACCGGCCGACAGTTTTTATCCAGAAATAGCAGACATCTGGGCGGAGAATATCCGTACTATGGAGATTGCTGAACTGACGTGCATGAACCTGTTTTGTTGGCTCGACTATGCTCCGGCCAAGTCTTTCCACTGGATCGCGGACGAGCGGGAATATGTCCAGGTATGCGGTTTCCTTACCATAGCCCGCCTGCTGGGACAGAAGGGAGATATGGACGAACGGGCCTCCGGAGAGTTCCTGGATCAGGCTGTATGTGCCGTGCTGTCGGGTAGCTATCCGGTACAGACAGCCGCGTTGCGTGCCGTATGTAAGTATATGCAACACAGTGAGGAACACGCGTTCCGGGTATGCCGTCTGGTAGAAGCGATGAAGGATTCCGAAGACCCGCGCCAGCGGCTTTTGTATGACACGGTCAAAGAAGAAACAGAGGGGATATAAAAAAACTTTTTTATCCCTTGGTTTCTACAAAAAAGGATTAACTTTGTTGGCGCTAACTCTGTGTCAACATGGAAATCCAGAACGTAAAACATACGGTAAGGCAGATATTCACCGAATATCTTCAGGTGAATGGGCATCGCAAGACTCCCGAACGTTATGCCATACTGGATACCATCTACTCTATCGACGGACATTTTGACATTGATACGCTTTATCTGAAAATGATGAATCAGGAGAATTTCCGCGTCAGCCGCGCTACCCTGTACAACACGATCATTCTTCTGATCAATGCCCGTTTAGTGATCAAACATCAGTTTGGTCATTCTTCTCAGTACGAACGCTCCTACAACCGGGAGACTCATCATCATCAAATATGTACGCAATGTGGTAAAGTAGAAGAGTTTCAGAACGACGCGCTTCAGTCTGCCATTGAGAACACCAGACTCAAACGGTTTCACCTCTCGCATTATTCGCTCTATATCTACGGATTGTGCGGCAAGTGTGACCGCAAGAACAAACGACAAAAATCTAATAACAATCATAAGAAAGAAAAATGAAAGTAGATGTTCTATTAGGATTGCAATGGGGCGATGAAGGTAAAGGGAAAGTGGTCGATGTACTCACTCCCCGTTACGATGTAGTAGCTCGTTTCCAGGGTGGACCCAACGCGGGCCATACACTCGAATTTGCAGGTCAGAAATATGTGCTGCGTTCCATTCCTTCGGGTATCTTTCAGGGAGATAAAATAAATATCATCGGCAACGGAGTGGTACTGGACCCTGCTCTCTTCAAAGCGGAAGCAGAAGCGCTGGAGGTAGCGGGACACAAATTGAAAGAGAGATTGCATATCTCTAAAAAGGCTCACCTGATCCTGCCTACGCACCGTCTGTTGGATGCTGCCTATGAAGCAGCCAAAGGAGATGCCAAAGTGGGTACTACCGGCAAGGGAATCGGACCTACCTATACAGATAAGATCAGCCGCAACGGACTGCGGGTAGGAGACATCCTCCATCGTTTTGAAGAGAAATACCAGCAGGTCAGATCCCGGCATGAGATGATCCTGAAAGGACTGAATTATTCCTATGATCTGCAGGAGATGGAACAGGCCTGGTTCGAAGGCATTAATTACCTCAGGCAATTCCATCTGGTAGATACCGAGCATGAGATCAACAACCTCTTGAACGAAGAGAAAAGTGTGCTTTGCGAAGGTGCTCAGGGTACGATGCTGGATATTGATTTTGGCTCCTATCCCTATGTAACCTCTTCCAATACCCTCTGTGCCGGAGCGTGTACCGGACTGGGGCTGGCCCCTCATAGGATCGGCGAGGTATACGGCATATTCAAAGCCTACTGTACCCGTGTGGGTGCCGGACCGTTCCCTACGGAATTGTTTGACAAGATCGGCGACCGGATCTGTACGCTGGGACATGAGTTCGGTTCGGTGACCGGCAGAAAACGCCGTTGCGGATGGATTGATCTGGTGGCACTGAAGTATTCGATCATGATCAATGGGGTCACCAAACTGATCATGATGAAAAGCGATGTACTGGATACTTTCGATACCATCAAAGCGTGTGTAGCCTACCGCATACAAGGAGAGGAGATTACGTATTTCCCGTATGACATCGAAGAGGGAGTACAGCCGGTATATGTAGAATTGCCGGGCTGGCAGACAGACATGACAAGAATGCAGAGTGAGAACGAATTTCCGGAAGAGTTCAATGCCTATCTCTCTTTCTTAGAAGAGCAGCTGGGCGTACCTATCTGCATCGTTTCCGTAGGGCCGGACCGGGCACAGACCATCGAACGTTATACAGAAGAGTAATATCTTATAAATCTTCCTAAAAAGAGAGAGGCAGCTGATTGCCTCTCTTTTTTTTATTTAATTTTGGCAAACTATTTGCATGCTATTTTGTAGTATACACATAAAAAACGAGGATTATGGGATTGATTTGGATCATTTTTATTGGAATAGCTGTTATCAGTTACGCTGTACGGGCAAATTTGCAGTCTAAATTTAAGACGTATTCGAAAATACCGGTCTCCAATGGAATGACCGGACGTGATGTGGCGATGAAGATGTTACAGGATAATGGTATCTACGATGTCAAAGTCACGAGTACCCAGGGTACCCTGACCGATCATTACAATCCTGAAAATAAAACCATCAGCCTGAGTCAGGGGATATACGACAGTTCAAGTATTATGGCGGCTGCCGTGGCTGCTCATGAATGTGGTCATGCCGTGCAGCACGCGCGTGCCTACGCGCCTCTGAAGATGCGTAGTGCCTTGGTACCGGTAGTTACCTTTGCTTCCCGCTGGATGACATGGATCCTGCTGGCAGGTATCATCTTTTTCCAGTCTTTCCCGCAGTTGCTGCTGGCAGGTATTATTTTGTTTGCCACCACTACTCTGTTCAGCTTCATCACCCTTCCGGTAGAGATCGATGCCAGTAAGCGCGCGCTGGTGTGGCTGAATGGCTCAGGGATCACGGATTCCCGGAATCATGCTCAGGCAGAGAGCGCGCTTCGTTCGGCGGCCTATACCTATGTGGTAGCAGCGCTCGGCTCATTGGCTACGCTGGTCTACTATATCTTTATCTTTATGTCCCGCAACCGATAACAGATTTTTGTCAGACTTATACATACAGGGGATATGCCGGAAGGTATATCCCCTGTTCTTTGGTGGCTGATCTGAAGATCGGTTGGGATATCCTGTCTGGTATAAAAAGGCGTTCGTCGGATAACATACTCCTCTTATGCATAAAAAGCTATTTTATCTCTCATCTCTCACCCCTAAGTAGCTATTTGCCAGATTATCAGTGCAATAAATAGGTGAGAGATGAAATAAATTGTCTTTTATCTCTCACCATCTCTCACCAGATTCTCATTTTATTTTGTTTTACGTTTAGATAAAGTTCTTATTAGTAGTGTAATAGAATGGGTGAGAGATAAAAAGAGGGTGTGACCTGTGTTTTTAATTTTTCTTTACTTGATCTTTTGGAAGAAGGCGGAGTAAGTGAAGAGTTTATTTATTTTTTCTGCAACGGATATATTTGATCCTGTTGCCATAACCTGCTTCCCACTCTTCTGCGAAGGGAATAGAACTATCGCCCAGCGGCTGGGTGAAATGTTGTGGAAGGTCAGTGAAGCAGCAGGAAGCGAAACCCGTGTATATGAAGCGTACAAAAGATCCAACCTTGGAGAACTTTCCTATAAGATACTTACCTGAAAGATATATGCAACCTTTTGCCTTCGTCGACCGTGGGTCTCAGGTTGAACCTCCTATCACTGCTTACCCGGGATAGTTCTGTATCGCTCCATTGGCGTTCAGCCCTTCAAAGGCAATCCCGGGCTATGGCTATATCCCCTTCGGGGAACAGAGAAAACAGACTAAAATGGAACGTAGTAACAAGTAGGTATATCCTGCCGATCTACCGCAACCTCTGTGCCGGATCACCGGAAGGTCTGTGTTTTGTCTATAGAAGGTTTTTGTTCTCCCGGCGTGGGCTTATCGGCTTCCGCCGTGGGCTTATCGGTTTCCGGTGGGGGACGTAAAGCCCACGCCGGGAGAACTATTTCGCTCTACTGTATCCACAGCTACTTTCCATAACTAACACATCAACTACCTGTTGATAAGTAATTTATTGTCCTACGCATACGCTTGATCCTGTCTATGGCCCGGAGAGAGTCGGGACCCTATACCGGTATCTAAAGCTGAAATATGAAATATACAGGAGATCTCAGGTCAAGGGGATTGGCTTTAAAGACTGGCCCCTCCTTCAAAACGTTTGTAAGAGGTATACTGGTAGGGTATATATGAAGTAACTGCTCCTAATTAATTTTATGTATACTACTCCAATATCCTGTAGAGACGCACGGCGTGCGTCTCAGCATACCGAATGGGAAAACGTGTACTATGCGAAAGGCTTTTTTGTTACCTCTGCACCGCGGAGACGCACGCCCCTATATTAGACCTACACCGCGGAGACGCACGCCGTGCGTCTCTACAGCTAATCCCTCTCTCTGTAGAGCAGGAAATAAGACTCACGTTGTGAATACGTTTATAGATAAATCCTATACCGCCTCTCTACAAGCTCATGCAGTACGTATATACAATTAATTATGAACAGTTACTTATATAATTAACGGGTCAGGTAAAGTGGTGAGAGATGAGAGATAGGTGAGAGATAAAATAGTAAGTAATTTTTATCTCTCACCTCTTTATTGTGTTGATAATCTATTAGATAACTACCAAATGGTGAGAGATGAGAGATAAAATCACATTTTATTTGTTTATGAAGAATATGTTTTGGTGGGTATCATACGTTTCCGGAGATTGTTTTCTTTGCGAATTTGTACATACGTCGCTATGTAACTTAGTGGCATATATGTCCTGTATTCCGATTGGACCTGTGCCTGCGGGAATTGAAAACTAAGAACTATCTTTCTGTTAATTGAGAGCCTGTTTAAATTTCCACGGAAAATTTAAACAGGCTCTCAATATTTTAAAGTAAATTTGCGCTCTTAAATTCAAAGTGATATGGCAGCAAAACCAAGTATACCCAAGGGAACCCGTGACTTTTCGCCGGTAGAGATGGCGAAACGAAATTATATATTCAATACCATTCGTGAGGTGTATCACCTGTATGGTTTTCGGCAGATCGAGACTCCTTCCATGGAGATGCTTTCCACGCTCATGGGGAAGTATGGCGAGGAAGGGGATAAGTTGCTGTACAAAATTTTAGATTCTGGAGATTTCTTGAGTAATTTTACTTCTGAAATCATTGAAGTGATAAATGAATTAATTAAAGAAGTAACTTTAGTTGAAAATAAACTCAGAAATGATAATTTAAAGAAACAAATATTTTTAGATAAAATTTCTTTTTCTGATACTAGATTAGTAAGCGGTCATTATTATAACATAATTAGAGAAATGTTATTGAATAACAATTTAGTGTTAGAAAAAGAATCTGGAACATTAGATTTGAAAGAAAAAGTACTTTATAAAAAAGTACGTGAAGTCTTTCAGTTAAATTCAAAAGATATTTTAACTGAGGTTATAAAAAAACATCTTGTAAGTCCTAATGTGGGTAAAGAGAAAGGACTTCGTTACGACCTGACGGTACCTTTTGCCCGGTATGTAGTGATGCACCGGGAGGAGATCTCTTTCCCTTTCAAACGCTATCAGATACAGCCTGTGTGGCGGGCAGACCGTCCTCAGAAAGGGCGTTACCGTGAATTTTATCAGTGCGATGCCGATGTAGTGGGGAGCGATTCGCTGTTGAATGAGGTGGAACTGATGCAGATCATTGATACCGTGTTCACCCGTTTTCAGATACGGGTATGTATCAAGATCAACAACCGGAAGATCCTGAGTGGTATCGCGGAGATCATCGGAGAGTCTGACAAGATCGTAGACATTACGGTGGCTATTGACAAATTAGACAAGATCGGGCTGGAGAATGTGAACAAAGAACTGGCAGCTAAGGGAATCTCTGAAGAGGCTATCCGGCGGTTGCAGCCGATCATTCTTTTGCAGGGATCCAGTGAAGAAAAACTGGCTACGCTGAAAAGTGTACTGGCGGAGAGTGAGACCGGACTGAAAGGAGTGGAAGAGAGTGAATTTATTTTCAGTACACTGGCCGGACTGGGGCTGCGGAATGCTGTGGAACTGGATCTTACGCTTGCCCGTGGGCTGAATTATTATACAGGAGCCATTTTTGAAGTGAAAGCGCTGGATGTACAGATCGGCAGTATCACCGGCGGAGGAAGATACGACAATCTGACCGGGGTGTTCGGTATGCCGGGCGTGTCTGGCGTAGGTATTTCCTTCGGCGCGGATCGCATTTTTGATGTACTGAATCAGTTGGAACTCTATCCGAAGGAAGCGGTAAATAGTTCCCGGCTCCTTTTTGTCAATTTCGGTGATAAGGAGATGGCATATTCCATGGAGTATTTGCAAAAAGTGAGACAGGTAGGTATCTGTGCGGAGATCTATCCGGATGTAGCTAAGATGAAAAAGCAGATGAGTTATGCCAATAACAAACAGATCCCTTTTGTAGCTATGGCAGGGGAGAATGAAATGGAGGCAGGGAAAATAACGCTGAAGAATATGGAGAGTGGTGAGCAATCCCTTGTTTCCGTAGAAGAACTGATCGCTGCTGTGCGTAAATAGTTTTTGTATCCCTGTAGAGACGCAAGGAGATTTACGATGTACCGATGTACGATGTACGATTGGAAAGATAAACGCCCCAACGCTATCATCCACCTGTAGAGGCGCACGGCGTGCGTCTCCGCGATACACGTCCAATAGTAGATAGGATATGGATTATTTTTGATCAGGCGGCGCAATGTATAGAGATATATAGAGTGATATATGCGCAGACAGATCATGGACATAGGGTTGGACGTGTATCGCGGAGACGCACGCCGTGCGTCTCTACAAGTGGATGAGTTCGTCAGGATATTTATCTTTCCCATCGTAAATGCTAATTAGCTTCGCTGACCGCCTGGTTGGCTACGCCAATCTTCAATTGACTTCGCTGACCGTAGTTGACTGCGCCGACCCTTGGTTAGTCTCATCGTAAATTCCCTCCCTTGTCTGTTCAGACGAACCATTTATAGGCAAAACTGTTATGTATAGTGTCATCTTATAGAAGACATTAACAGAGGGTGTTTCCCATCCGAAGAAGAGAAGCCGGGAGTTACAAGGTGATCTTTTCCAGTAGATTGTACCATTCTTATATGTAATGTTATATCTCTGACAAGTACTTGTAATATAGGTTCGTTATTTTTGTTTTATAAAATCAAAAGCGATGAATATTTCCGAAGAACTCAGACAAAAAAGAGAATTCGCCCTGATCGGGCTGGTCATGTTGGCAATCGGTATTCTATTTGTACTTTACGTGATGACTTCCTTAGTTCATTCAACGAAAGAGTTTTATAGAAACAACTATCGGATTGTCTCTGTAAGATAAGCAACGGAGGCCTGGGTCGGTGCTATGGTAAAGGGAGAGCCCTCTCTTTATGGACCTTTTTATGAATACACACTCTTTTCTTTTACATCTATTGTTTTCTATAGGTATAGAATATTTGTTTCCGTCTCTGTCAAGTAGTCAAAACGTCAATTTGTCAGTTGTAGCTGACAAAGAAACATTTTACAACACTTGGCATACTTTTCGCATAGTATTTTGCGTCCGCTTAGGACATTGTTACAAATATTAGTATGTATAACATATAAAAAAGTGAAACTATGAACATTAAGCCATTAGCAGACAGAGTGCTGATCGTTCCTGCACCTGCAGAAGAAAAAACAGTTGGCGGTATCATTATTCCGGATACTGCGAAAGAAAAACCTTTGAAAGGTGAAGTAGTGGCAGTGGGCCAGGGTACTAAAGAGGAAGAAATGATCCTGAAAGTCGGAGATACGGTGCTGTATGGAAAATATGCCGGTACTGAACTGGAATTTGAAGGAAACAAATACCTCATCATGAGACAGAGCGACGTAGTTGCTGTATTGGGTTAATCGGATTAAGTAAGTAATATATTAAAAGTAAGAAAAAATGGCAAAAGATATTTTGTTCAATATAGATTCCCGTGATCAACTGAAAAAGGGAGTAGATGCGTTGGCAAATGCAGTGAAAGTGACTTTGGGACCTAAAGGCCGCAATGTGATCATTGAAAAGAAATTCGGTGCTCCTCAGATCACTAAGGACGGTGTGACGGTAGCTAAGGAAATCGACCTGGCTGATACTTTCCAGAATACCGGAGCTCAGCTGGTAAAAGAAGTGGCTTCTAAAACAGGTGACGATGCCGGAGACGGTACTACTACAGCTACTGTATTGGCCCAGTCTATTGTAGCGGAAGGACTTAAGAATGTGACTGCCGGTGCCAATCCGATGGATCTCAAAAGAGGTATCGACAAAGCGGTTGCTAAAGTAGTGGATTCTATCAAAGATCAGGCCGAGATGGTAGGTGACAACTACGACAAGATCGAACAGGTGGCTGCCGTATCTGCTAACAACGATCCGACTATCGGTAAGCTGATCGCGGATGCTATGCGCAAGGTGTCTAAAGACGGTGTGATTACTATTGAAGAGGCAAAAGGAACGGATACTACCATTGAGGTGGTAGAAGGTATGCAGTTTGACCGTGGTTATCTGTCTGCTTACTTTGTGACCAATACGGAAAAGATGGAATGTGAGATGGAGAATCCTTACATCCTGATCTACGATAAGAAGATCTCTAACCTGAAAGACTTCCTTCCGATCCTGGAACCTGCCGTACAAAGCGGTCGTCCTTTGCTGGTGATCGCGGAAGATGTAGATAGTGAAGCGCTTACTACATTGGTTGTGAACCGTCTGCGTTCTCAGCTGAAGATCTGTGCCGTGAAAGCTCCGGGCTTTGGTGACAGAAGGAAAGAGATGCTGGAAGACATTGCTATCCTGACAGGTGGTGTGGTGATCAGTGAAGAGAAAGGACTGACCCTGGAACAGGCTACTATCGAAATGCTGGGTACTGCCGAAAAAGTAACTGTGTCTAAGGACAACACTACTATCGTGAATGGTGCCGGCAATAAAGACGCGATCAAAGACCGCTGTGAGCAGATCAAGACTCAGATCGCCGCTACCAAATCTGATTATGATAAAGAAAAACTTCAGGAACGTCTGGCGAAATTGTCCGGTGGTGTAGCTGTTCTTTATGTAGGAGCTGCTTCTGAAGTGGAAATGAAAGAGAAAAAAAACCGCGTAGACGATGCGCTGTGCGCTACCCGCGCTGCCATTGAAGAAGGTATTGTGCCGGGAGGTGGTGTGACTTACATCCGTGCCATTGACGCGTTGGAAGGCTTCAAAGGTGACAATGCCGATGAAACTACGGGTGTAGAGATCATCAAACGTGCCATCGAAGAACCTCTCCGTCAGATCGTAGCTAACGCGGGTAAAGAAGGTGCGGTGGTTGTACAGAAAGTACGTGAAGGAAAAGGCGATTTCGGTTACAACGCGCGTACCGATGTATATGAAAATATGCAGGCTGCCGGCGTGGTAGACCCTGCTAAGGTGACCCGTGTAGCTCTTGAGAACGCGGCTTCTATCGCAGGAATGTTCCTGACTACAGAGTGTGTGGTCGTAGAGTTGAAGGAAGACAAACCTGAAATGCCTATGGGAGCACCCGGTATGGGAGGAATGGGTGGAATGATGTAATTCCTCTGCTTTATATACATAAGAAAGCCGCTTCCTTCCGGAGCGGCTTTTTTGTTCCGGATTGCCGGATAGGAGAGGGGATACCCTGGTCTGGCTTTAGGTACAGCAAGATACCAGGGACTGTTCTCGCTGATCTTTAGCTATCGGCGGTTCGCTCTGGGATAGGGAATCTACCTTACTGGTAAGTAAAGCCCTGATGGACAATGTATCTGACCTGTATTTATGTTAATTTAGTGGAATTATATCTAATCGTTCCGGTGATGGTTTTACTTTTTATTTCGTGGCTTTGTTAGCAGAATAAAGTGGGGAGAGATTTTGGTAACAGTAACCTCTAATGTTTTGTGAGTTATGAATAAGGTAGAGATTGGAATGAATGCAAGTAAAGTGTGGCAATTGCTCAGCGACAACAGGTTGTGGACTTATGATGAACTGAAGAAGGCAACCGGATTGAGAAATCGGGAGTTAGGTGCCGCCCTGGGCTGGTTGGTCAGAGAAGAGAAGGTAGAACTTCAAGAGGTGGAAAATGATGTGAAGATACATCTGTGTGTGAATGTATATATCGGGTAATACCGGTAGAGCCTCTGATGTAGAATGGGCGCGGCTGTCTGATTTTCAGATGGCCGCTTTTTAGGGTGCTTTGCAGGGTTCATAGGCTGATCCTATCGGTCGGCTGCACGGATAGAAACGCGTGGGTAGTTACGACGAAAACCTGTTGATACATTCGGATGTGGTTGTATGGTTCCATCCTGTTGGTAAGAGCCAGGGTTTGACGTATGATTTTTTACTTCAAAATGGGATGGAATGAGTGGCTGTGATTCGTTGGATCAGGCCTCTGGTTCACTTATCCTGATGGGTTGGCTGATACAGATATGGCGTCAAAACTATTCTTGTCTTTCCTGTCAAATGATTTTTCCTGTCAAAAAAAACGGATTATTTTTCTGTAATCTTCTGAGCATGCTGTTCTGTAGGGTACTGTGATAAATAATCTCCTTACCCCGGAATATTTTTTATGTATCTGCTTCTTATCTCCCGAATATTCTTTTCCTTTGCACCAGTAAGTAGAAAATAAACATTTTTTTCACATGAGAAGCTTTGTATCAGACAATAATTCCGGTGTTCATCCGTTGGTGATGGACGCTCTTACTGCCGCCAATACAGATCATGCCGTGGGCTATGGAGACGATCCATGGACCCGGGAAGCTATTTCCCGGATCAGGGAGGTTTTTACTACCGACTGTGAACCGCTGTTTGTATTCAATGGTACGGGCAGCAACATTGTGGCTCTTCAATTGGCTACCCGACCTTATTGCTCTGTTATTTGCGCGGAGACAGCTCATATCTATGTGGATGAGTGCGGTGCGCCCATGAAGAGTACCGGTTGCCAGTTCCGTCCGGTAGTGACCCCGGATGGTAAGTTGACCCCGGAACTGATCCGTCCCTATCTGCATGGTTTCGGAGATCAGCACCATTCACAGCCCGGAGTGATCTATATCTCGCAGTGTACGGAGTTGGGAACAGTCTATACACCGCAGGAGATAAAAGCCATTACCGCTCTGGCACATACGCACGGCATGTATGTGCATATGGATGGTGCCCGGCTGGCCAATGCCTGTGCGAGTCTGGGCATATCTCTGAGGGGCTTGACGGTAGATTGTGGAATAGATGTCCTGAGTTTCGGGGGCACCAAGAATGGCCTGATGACCGGAGAATGCGTGATCGTATTTTCCGGAGAGATGAAACGGGAAGCACGGTTTGTGCGGAAACAGTCGGCTCAGCTGGCATCCAAGATGCGTTATCTTTCCTGTCAGTTTACCGCTTACCTGACCGCAGATCTGTGGCTGAAAAATGCGCGGCATGCCAACGAGATGGCTCGCCAGCTCTATCGGGCCTTACGTAACTATCCCGGTGCTGTTTTTACGCAGAAGGTAGAGAGTAATCAGTTGTTTCTGACCCTGCCGCGGGAGGTAACGGACAAATTGCTGGAGAAATATTTCTTTTATTTCTGGAACGAACAGGCCGGAGAGATCCGTCTGGTCACTTCCTTCGATACCACACAAGAGGATATAGAGTATTTCATCGAATATCTGTACGCCATAGAAAGATAAAAAAACAAGAAATCAGGAGAGTTACGATGTACCGATTGACGAGGTACGATTGGAAATACAACTACCTCAACGAAATCATCCACTTGTAGAGACGCACGGCGTGCGTCTCCGCGGTGCAAGTCCAACCCTATGTCCATCCTCTGTGTGCGCATATATCACTGTGTATGTCTCTATACATTGAACCACTTGATCAAAAATAATCCCTATACTCACTTCGTATAGTTTATCTGACAGAAACCGGATCCATATCTATCTCCCATCCCATCTCCTACTGTTGGACTTTCATCGCGGAGACGCACGCCGTGCGTCTCTACAGGTGGATGATGGCGTTGGGGCGTTTATCTTTCCAATCGTACATCGTACATCGGTACATCGTAAATCTCTTTGCGTCTCTACAGGTGGATGTAAGCGTTAAGCCAGGGAATTCCCGATCGGAAACGCGTCTCTTTCTGCGCGTATACGGTAGATAGAAAGAAAAAAGGTCCGGACCTTCACAGGGGCAGACCTTTCGTTTGACCCAGCCACGCCTTTGGGGGACAACGTGACTGGTATTGCTGAAAACAAACCGATTGAAAAATTTTTACCTCAAAAGAACGTAACCTTCTGTGATAACTTTAACTAACCTTTTTGATTTACATCCCTACGGCATCCCGTAGGGGATTGAACGCATATCCTTTTTTCTTTAGAGATTTGATTACTTTATCTAAGTAGGTATGATAAAACTTATCTGTTCGTTTGTCATCTGTTCCCAGGTGGATAAGCATGATGTGTCCGTTCAGACCTTCTACTTTCTCCACTGCCATCACTTTGTCGTAGATCTCTTTGCTGCTCCTGTAGTTGGGCATATCAGGAGTGGTATAGTCCGCGTTGGTCAGGGTACCTGCCGTGAAGTTGACTAATTGCAATCCCAGTGCCCGTGTCCAGGAAGAGATCTCCCGGTTGTAATGCTCATACGGCGGCATGAACAGCGGAGCCTCTGTATAGGCAATCCCTGCTTCCCGCATCAGGCGATAATTCTCCAGCAGGTCTTTCTCAAATTCTTCCCGGCTGATGAGCGTCTTCGCGGGGTTTTCCCAACTACAATACAGCGGGTGCTTGTCACTGTGTGCTCCTACATAGTGTCCCTCGTTCCGGAGTTGCTGTACGATCTCCGGGAACATTCTGTAGAAGTCTCCCGTCAGGAAGAAAGCACCTTGGATCTGGTTCTGTTTCAATACCTTCAGGATCGTTTCCGCTCCGTCGGCTTTATCTGCGGCTGTAAATACCAGAGCGATCTGCTTTACGTCAGGATTGCTGCGGATGATCCCTTCCTGGTGATATACATTTTTGTCGTTCACTTTGCCCGCCTGCTTCATTCCCTCTTTCTGCAGGGCAGAGAGATAATAGGTCAGACAGGCAGTGCCGTCCATCGTCGGTTCATTGGTAGCATAGTCATTTACTCCGTCGTGATAGACCATCCGTCCCGGCTGGAATTTTTCATAGGCTTCTCCACCTTCCAGACTTACCCCCCGGAGGCTTTTGAAGATATTCGTATAAACAGGTCCGTCTACCATCCCGCCAGTCGTATTTCCCAGTCCCGCTACCCAGATGGAAGAGTGAGGCTGTTTCGGATAAGTGCCATACAGCGGCAGTTCCACCACCATACTGGTTCCCCACGGGTTGCAACCAAACAACCAGTCACGCATGGCTGCTTCCATCTCTTCGTAGGTAGTGTCACCCGTTAGTTCACGGTACAGACTGCACTGGGTGAGCAGGGCGGTGGTCAGGTTGTTGGAACACCAGATATAAGGAATGCCATGCATGAACGGGCTTTCTGTCGCTTTCTCGTACGTACGCTGTATGCCGGTGCGCATGTTGCGGATAAACTCTTTCTTTACACGCTCATTGCCCTCTTTGGCAATCCAGTAATGTCCCATATTCATAAACGGATACCACTGATAGTGGCGCGCGCTGTCAGCACCCATCCAGGGAGTAACCGGTTCCTGACGGCCGTATTCGATGGCCTGCTGCAAATAAGTCTCATCACCGGTCGCTCTGAACAGTTCGATAGCTGCCAGTTCCATATCATCTACCCAATTATCCTCTTCATAGATATAAGGAGACTTCACCGAAGCAGTCTGGCAGATGCCCGGTTTCTTTATCCCTTCCTGGTACGCGTCATCTGCTTTCGCTCCGATCTCCGCGGCAAATTCCGGATAGAAATCTTTCAGGATCTGCGCGCCCAGCGCAAAACAGGAGGCGAATTTCCCGGCTGTACTGGCCACACCGGTAGTCGCGTTCAGAAAGTCGCCCCGTTGCTGTTTTTCGCCACTGCAAAAATATACAGGACGGCCGTTGCCCGGTCCGTAGCCATAATCTACCAGATCGTCCTGGGGCAGACGCATACCCGCGTGATCCCGGTCGTCCGCGATCTGATTGTACATCTCGCCCTTTTCCGGGTTCATCTTGTTGAGCCAGTCGAGACCCCACTTGATCTCATCTACAATATCAGGGATACCATTGGCACCCGGGTGGCCGTTGGCATCGTAGGCATCGGTAAAGGCTTCCGGGTTTTTGAGATAAGCAAACATCATCTGATAGATGGCATTGGCAGAGGTTGTAGTGTATTGCAGGTAGTCTGTCGCGTCGTGCCATCCGCCGCGTACATCTATTTTTTGTCCGGTTTTGGTCGGGTGGTAAACGATATATCCGTCGTGTGTGTGGCAACTGTCTTTCAGGTAAGGGTTGTAGCCGCAACGTTGCTGGCGCATGTAGTTTAATAAGAAATCGGCCGTACCGTTGTATACCTGATTATTAATGGCAAACCGCGGAGATGCTGCCTGGGAAGTTTTCAGATAATACGTGCCGGGTTGATCAAAGTCGCTGAAATCTAATCGGTAAGTGGTTTTCATCTGTCCCAGCGCACCTGTCGGGCGGGGAGAAGAATAGGTACGTACAATGTTTCCGGTGAACGCATCTACAAGGGCATATTCTGTAGGCGAATGACCCTCTTCACTCATAAATACGGCTACCTTTCTGGATAGGGGGAGGTATCCAAGCTGGTTGATCCGTATCCACTCTTCCGCGCGAAGCTGAACAGTGAGCAGAAGGAGGATTGCTAAACATAGCAAGTGGTTAACTCTCATAATAGGGGTGATTAAGGTTGACCTATGTGTTAAGTGTCGGTACAAATAAAGGTGATATTTTTTAGATTAGATACAATTAATAAAGCAATTTAGTTCAAATTGTGTGTTGTTTACATTAATTTAGAATTAAGGAAGTGTGAAAAGCCGTTTGCTGTCTGAAGGAGTGAAGGTAAAATAAATACACTTGATGTATCGTGATTAGTTGACTACCATAAAAAACGTATGGAACGGGTGAAAATAAATGATTACATCTGTATATAAGCAGAAGTAAGATTTAATGTTTGACTTATTTTTTACTTTGTACTGATAAGAAGGATATTCAGACAGGATCTGCATACGGTGATCTGTGAACCAGCTGTTGGAAGGATGCGGAAGTCTGTCTTTTTCAGCGGACGGAGGCGAGCCGTTTGCGGATGGACGAAAAAGAGGATAACCAGGCTTTTCTTACACCTGGTATCTGCGGAAGGAGAGGGAGAGAAGGGTCAGTCTGCTGGTCGGGGACACTCGCATGGGACTTTTTCTTTTAGTAACCAGTGTGGAGAAACGGATTATCCGTTTTTTCATTCCGATTACCCAAACAGGGCTGATACTAATTTTTGTAGAAATAAAAACAGAGGAATGTATGAAAATACTCCTTTTTTGGAAAGATACCCCCAGGAAGAGGGTGTCTGCTCGTGAAAATGATGATCTGTACACCGCTTCTCACAAAGAGACACCCTCTTTCAAAGAATATATTCCGGGAGTTACTTTCTGTAATATGCCAACATGTCTTTATCAAAATCGCCGATAAAGCCGGAGTGCTTGTTGATCTCTGCTTCGGCATAGCGTACAAATACCTGAGCCGATTCGGCAAACAAGTCACACTTCGAGGCATCCTGCAACATCAGGTGGCTCATGATCAGATAAGCAGCCATCTCTACCAGACGACGGGCAGTGAAATCGAGCAATTCCTGGTCTTTCGTTGCTGTGATCTGCTCTACGGCAGCTGCGTACTTATCTGCCAGTTCCGCCAGGCGATTTTTCAGTCCTTCCAGTTCGGGAGCTACAGGCAGTGTTTCGTATTCACGGATCTGAGCCAGGTAAGAGCCGTTGGTTACGTACCGGATGGCAGCTACCACCTGCAACTGCGTAGTCCCTTCGTAGATCGAAGTGATACGCGCGTCTCTATAAATGCGTTCGCAGGCATAGTCTTTCATAAATCCGGACCCTCCGTGGATCTGGATACAATCGTATGCGTTCTGGTTGGCATATTCACTTCCCATGCCTTTGGCCAATGGGGTAAGGCTATCTGCCAGTTTCGCGTAGCGTTTCTGCTCCTGGCGCTCTTCCGGGGTCAGTTTGCGTTCTTTCGAAATATCATCCAAAGCCTTGTAAATATCTACAAAGCGGGCGGTTTCGTAGAGCAATGTACGGGATGCGTCTAATTTGGCTTTCATGACGGAGAGTATCTCCGCTACCGCCGGGAATTCGATGATCGCTTTTCCGAACTGCTTACGGTCTTTCGCATACGTCAGTGCCTCGTTGTAGGCAGCCTGTGAAAGGCCCACCGATTGCGCGGCAATGCCCAGACGGGCACCGTTCATCAGTGCCATTACGTATTTGATGAGGCCCAGTTTGCGGTCGCCACACAATTCCGCTCTGGCGTTCTTGTATACCAGTTCGCAGGTCGGTGACCCCTTGATCCCCATTTTGTTCTCGATGCGACGCACGGTTACTCCACCGTTGCGTTTGTCATAGATGAACATAGACAGACCGCGTCCGTCGCGTGTACCCTCTTCCGAGCGGGCCAGTACTAAGTGAATATCGGCATCTCCGTTGGTGATGAAACGCTTTACTCCATTGAGGTACCAGCAATCGTCTTTCTCGCAGTAGGTAGCCTTCAGCATTACCGATTGCAGGTCTGAGCCGGCATCCGGTTCGGTGAGGTCCATAGACATGGTCTCTCCTTCACATACGTGGGTGATGTATCGTTTTTTCTGATCCTCGCTGGCAAACTCATAGATTGTTTCGGCACAGTCCTGCAATCCCCATAGGTTCTCGAAACCCGCGTCGCTGCGGCTCACGATATCTGCCGCGATCATATAAGGCACATTCGGGAAGTTGAGACCGCCGTACCGGCGTGGCATGGCCATGCCCATCAGTCCGGCTTTGCGGCAGGCTTCGAGATTGGCCACCGTACCGCTGGCGTAGGTCACCCGACCGTCCGCGCAGACCGGGCACTCGTGGTCTACACCCTCCGCGTTGGGAGCGATGATCTCCGCGCAGATCTCTCCGACAATCTCCAATACCTTGTCGTAGCTGTCCATGGCATCTTCAAAGTCGACAGGAGCATAGTCGTACGATTCTTGATCCGCGTAATCGCGTTCTTTCAGCTCAACGATCCTCTTCATCAACGGATGGTTGAGGTGATGTCTCAGTTCGGGAGTATCTAAATAAAAATTTGCCATTTTCTTACTTGCTGTTTTGTTTGTAGTACTTGATCATTTTAGGTATTACCTCTTCCACAGACCCGTGGATCACGTAGTCGGCGATCGTATTGATCGGCGCGTCGGGGTCGTTGTTGACAGAGATGATGATACCACTCTCCTGCATGCCGGCGATGTGCTGGATCTGTCCTGAAATACCGCAGGCGATATAGAGTTTGGGACGTACGGTGACCCCGGTCTGGCCGATCTGCCGGTCGTGATCGATGAAACCGGCATCTACAGCGGCACGGCTGGCTCCTACCTCCGCGTTCAATACTTTGGCCAGATCGAAAAGCAGTTTGAAATTCTCTTTCGAGCCAATACCATATCCTCCGGCCACAATGATGGGAGAGCCTTTCAGGTTGTTCTTCGCCTTTTCTACATGGCGTTCGATCACTCTGACGACGAAGTCCGTATCGGAAACGTAGTTTTTCACTTCGTGACGGATGACCTCTCCCTGGTAACCGGCAGCAAGTATCTCTTTTTTCATCACTCCTTCCCGCACGGTAGCCATCTGCGGGCGACACTCGGGATTGATGATGGTAGCTACAATGTTCCCTCCGAATGCCGGACGGATCTGATAGAGCAGGTTCTTATACGTAACCCCCGCTTTTTTGTCTTCGTGATCGCCGATCTCCAGCGAAGTACAATCGGCGGTCAATCCGCTTTTCAGGGCCGAAGAAACGCGCGGTCCCAGGTCGCGGCCGATCACCGTGGCCCCCATCAGACAGATCTGAGGTTGCTCTTCCCGGAACAGATTGACCAGTACGGAGGTATGTGGAAGGGAGGTATACGGATAAAGGCCTTCGGCATCGAAGATATGTAACTTGTCTACTCCGTAGGGGAGTATTTGTTTGTCAATGTCTGCCAGTCCCGTACCTATGGCCACCGCTTCGAGCTGGCAATTCAGCTGAGTGGCCAGAGAGCGGCCTTTGGTGAGAAGTTCCAGACTTACGTCTATAACCACACCTTCTTGTATTTCGCAATAAACAAATAAATTATTCATAATTCGTAGTAATTAGTCGCTCCCCTCTTAACCGATGGTATGGTTTGCTAACAGTTCAACAATCAGATCTTCTACATCCCGGTCACTGCTTGTCAGGGTTTTGCTCTCCTTGGCCTGGAACACGATGTTCTGTATGGTCTTCACTTTGGTAGGCGAACCGGACAAACCGCATTGAGCCACATCTCCCTGTACATCCGCCACACTCCACTCCTGTAGGTTGAGATAGTCGCGGTTGTCGTACAGACTGATATAGTCCAGGTCTCCCTGTTGTTTCTCAGTCACTGTTTTGGCATGTTTGTACTTCTGCACCAGTTTCGCGTTGCGCGGCCGGCAGGGGGCTGCCGAGCCGTTCACTGTGATCACGATCGGAAGGGGCCCTTCTACCGTCTCTACTCCACCGTCTATGTGGCGTTTCACTGTGACCCTGCCCGCTTCGATCTTCAGGATCTCTTCGGCATACGTGATCTGGGTAAGGCCGAGTTTTTCGGCTACCTGCGGTCCTACCTGTGCCGTATCGCCGTCGATGGCCTGACGGCCTCCTATGATCATGTCGAAATCCCCGATCTTACGGATGGCTGTGGCAAGCGCGTACGAGGTGGCTAATGTATCTGCCCCGGCAAACGCCCGGTCTGTCAGCAGGTAACCGTTGTCTGCACCCCGGAAAAGTCCTTCCCGGATAATGTCCGCCGCCCGGCCCGGTCCCATGGTCAGCAGGGTGACGGTAGATCCCGGATACAGGTCTTTCAGGCGCAATGCCTGTTCCAGCGCGTTCAGGTCTTCCGGATTGAAGATAGCAGGGAGTGCCGCGCGATTGATCGTTCCGTCGGCTTTCATGGCATCTTTCCCTACATTTCGCGTGTCGGGTACTTGTTTGGCCAATACTACAATTTTCAAATTCATGTTATTAGATATTAGTATTCGATTCTTCTAAAAGTTAGGTATAACACGGTATCATAAAGATGGAAAAGGATAAAAAATTTACCATACAGAGAAACCGTGTGCGCATTACCATGTGCTTACTAACAAACCTGCAAATTTACATAAACAGTTGGTTCTGCAAAAAACAGCGAAGAAAATGCACAAATTTATGCTTTCTGCGCAATTACAGCGTAATGCCGATCACCCCATAGAAGTCTTTTTCGAAAGGATTGTAACCTATCTTCGCGAAAGGAGTAAGGGTGAACTTCTTTGTCGCCTTCCAGTCCCATCCGGCGGTAAGCGCCAGGTTGTTGACAGCGAATTGATCCGTATACATTCCTTTCCAGGGACTGATACCGGCTTCCGCTTCCAGGCCGATCTTTCCGATGGTGAACGGCAGCAGGAATTCCCAGTAGGTAGACCAGAGGCGATGGCCGTTTTCCGTATAGTCGTTTCCCGCGAATGTCGTGTACCAGGCTGCCTGTAGCGGAAAATACGGACTTAGTGTATAAGCCGCTCCTGCTTCTAAAGTGTGTCCGGTGGTTCTGGGGCTATAGTGGAAGTATCTGAATCTTTCGCCTTCCTCCTGGAAAAATACATTCATCAGGCTGAATGTCCAGTTCCTGTGTTCGTATTCCACGATCAGGTCGATCTCGTTGTTCCTGCGCCGGAACTCTGTCGATCCCCAGGCGGTGAAGGTAAAGTTCTCTATCTGAAATCCTACATAAGGCTGTATGGCAGCATTGCCGTTTTTCATCCCGCGCCACATATACTTACTGACTAAGTCCGCGTTGAGAAAAAACTCCTGGCCATAGATTGTAAAAGGTATCAGGAACAGAGCAAGTGATACGGTCCGTTTTTTCATATAGTTATGGATTGTTTTCTGACCTTCAAAGATAGCCAAACGTAGATAAAAATCCACTTTCGACTGATTCTTTTTCCGGGGAGGGGGAGCGCTGTTTAATTTTATAACGCGGATGTAACAGGATTTACGATGTGCTGAACCAACGGTCAACGAAATCAATCACGGTGTACCATTGAAAAGATATACAAAGTGATCTGTCGTTTTGCGGGAACAGTACCATTAACTCAAATGAAGAAGTATGTTTGCCGGGATTTCTCATATCTTGTCTGATTATCAGTCCGTCACGCTGCAAGAAATGCAGCAGGTACGTCTGATGAACCGCATAGATACCAAATATGTGGTATCTGTGGAGCAGGCGTATGCTTTTTTCCGTCTGGCACGTGCTACATACCGGGTACAGGAGATCCGGGGAAGGTGTATGCCCCGTTACCATACGTTGTATTGGGATACCGAAAACAAAGCGATGTTCCATGCCCATCAGTTGGGGCGCCGGGTACGTGAAAAGATCCGTATGCGTACGTATGTAGATACCGGGAATTCGTTTCTGGAGGTCAAGAACAAAAATAACAAAGGACGGACAGATAAAAAAAGAATGTCTGTGCGGCGGGACATGGGATTGTCTGAAGAGGGCGTACCGGATTTTCTGACTCAATATGCCTGGTACCGCCAGGAAGAGTTGACCCCGCATCTCGAGAACGCTTTCCGGCGCGTTACCTTAGTCAATCATCAGATGACCGAACGTCTGACCATTGATCTGGGCATTGTGTTTCACAATGTGCTTACGGGAAATCAGATATCTTTGGATGACTTCGCTGTCATTGAACTGAAACGTGACGGACTGATACCTTCTCCGGTACGTGAGATCCTGCGGACCTTGCGTGTCAGACCCATGGGGTTCAGTAAATACTGCGTAGGTTCTGTACTGACAGATCCATTCCTCCGGCACAACCGGATGAAAATACGCCTGCGCCAGTTGAAGCGCGTGGGAGGTGCGGGTGCAGGAGCCATCCGGGTAAGTAGCTATTAAATAGAAGAAAAATGACAGAACTGGTAGATCTGACTTTGCTTGAATCTCCGTTGTATGACCGGATCGGTCTTTTGCAACTGATCGTGAGATTTTTGCTCAATGCGTTGGTGATAGGGCTTATCATCCATCGTTTTTATTATCCCAAAAGTAAACGTCGGGATTATTATTTTACATTCACCCTGATCAGTATCAGTATATTCCTGATGATCTTTCTGTTGGGAAGCATCAAACTGAAGGTCGGTTTCGCGTTGGGGTTATTTGCTATATTCGGCATCATACGCTACCGCACCGAGTCGGTGCCTATCCGGGAAATGACCTATCTGTTTGTGATCATAGCCATCTCCGTGATCAATGCGTTGGGTATAGACATCAGTTACATCGAATTAGTCGTAACCAATCTGATATTTATTCTCTGTATCTGGATCTGTGAGAGCAACCGCTGGATGAAACATGTCTCCTGTAAGTGGGTCCAGTACGACCGGATCGAGCTGATCCGTCCGCAGCGGTACGAGGAGTTAATAGCCGATCTCAGCGAACGTACGGGGCTGGAGATCCTGAAAGTAGAGGTGGGGCACATTGATTTTCTGCGGGACAGCGCTGTCGTGAAAATATATTATCAGCCCGTTTGTGAGGAGATAAATACCATAGATACATTGACCCGAATCCCACGTGAAGATGAATAGAAAATACCTTATCGGGTGTCTGCTGTTGCTGGCGATGCCTTTGCTGGCCTATGGGCAAAGTGATGACTTCGGTATCTGGACCAGTGCCGGAGCCAGGAAAAATATTTTTCCCGGAATGGTGGCAGAGCTGGAAGGAGAATTCCGTCTGCGCGACAATCTCAAGGAGACAGATCGCTGGGGTGTAACAGCCGATCTGTCGTACCGTATCCTTTCCTGTCTGAAGGTTGGGGCCAGTTACAACCTGATCCGCTTCCATCATGAAAAGAGAGGGTGGGAGACGAGGCATCGCTACAGTCTGTACGGGGTTGGGTCGTACAGCTGGAACCGGTTTACCCTCTCTCTGCGCGAGCGCTATCAGCATACCTATAAGGCCGGTGTCTCTGCTACGGCTAAGCGTGCCAATCCGAAAGACGTGTTGCGTTCGCGGTTGAAACTGGAATATGACATCCGTAAGTCCCCGTTCTCGCCCTATGCCTCTGTGGAGTTGTATCATACCCTCAACGATCCGCAGGAGAACGGACTGGAAAAAACACGCTATACCGCTGGTACGGTATATAAACTGAATAAACGCAATCGTTTGGACATCTACTATCGCTATCAGGACCAGGCGGATGATGATGAGGCAAACGGACATATCCTGGGGATCGGGTATCAATATCGGTTCTGAACGGAGAGATCCGTAGGCTTTCTGTCTGCACGGATTGCAGCGCCTGTTTTCCTGTGGATGGTTCCTGGGTGGGTTTCGCTGATCGCCTGGCTGGCTATACCGGTTTTCGGTCCTGACTTGTTTTCGAGGTGTTTGTTTTCTTTTGGAGAGGATCGTAGCAAGCTGTGTGCCCCACGAAGCGGGAAAAGACGACTGCAAAGCAGATCAGGGAAAGAACAAAGAGCTACTTCGGATACAGGGTTTGCGGAATCAACGGTCGACGCAGTCAACATTTGAACAGGCTTTCAGCTTGTCAGTATATATATATAGTTTGGTTATGGAAAAAAAATATATCTTTCTGGTGTGTAGTTGTGTGGCTTCTTTCTGCCTTGCAGGATGTAATTCCGATCTGGATGATTACAAGGCAGGAAGCAGCAGTGGCACAGATGTAGAGGTTTCCGAGGCCTCTGAAGATGATTACGTAGAGAATTCTACCTTTACGCAGGTTGTTTATATCCACTTTTCCGGCAGTTCGGCTTCGGTGGTGAATGAGGTCAGCGGAGTAAGTGTCTCGCAATCGGGAGCTGCCGTCATTGTCTCTTCTACAGTGAAAGAGGTGGAGTATATCTTGTCAGGTACCACTACCGAAGGTTCATTCAAATTATATAGTGACTACAAATGTAAGTTGTCGCTCAACGGAGTGGATATTACTTCCGTCTCCGGACCGGCGATAAACATACAGTCGGGCAAGCGTATTTTTGTAGTACTGGAAGAGGGTTCGGATAATTACCTGACGGATAGCAGTTCATATCCTTCCAGTAGTGAAGATCAGAAAGCTGCTTTTTTCAGTGAAGGACAACTGTTGTTCAGTGGCAGTGGCAGCCTGACTGTAAAGGGAAATTACAAACATGCCATTTGCAGCGACGATTATATCTTTATCCGGGAAGGAGTGCGTATCGCGGTGACCGGTACGGTGAAGGACGGGTTTCATTGCAACGATTATTTCCTGATGGAGGGCGGTACGCTGGATATCTGTTCGTCAGACGAAGGCATCTGTTGTGAAGAAGGTTCTGTCGTGATCCATGACGGAGACATTACGATCGAGACCAACGGCACCTCTGCCAAAGGGATCAAAGGGGTGGGAAATGTGACGATCAACGGAGGTGAGATCCGTATTACCGCTTCCGGTAAGGGTAGCTGCGAAGGGATTGAAAGTAAGAATATCCTTACCATAAATGGTGGTCTGATCGAGGTGAATGCCTATGATAACGGGCTGAATGCTTCCAAAGCCATCAACATCAACGGAGGTACTATCTATAGTTACAGTACCAATAACGATGGGATAGACTCCAACGGTACCTTGAGTATCTCCGGCGGGTTAGTGATCGCCTGTGGCACGACTCAGCCGGAAGACGGGATTGATTGTGACAATAATACTTTCGCGATCACAGGTGGCACGGTACTTGGAGTAGGCGGAGGTTCCAGTACACCTACCTCTTCCGTGTGTACCCAACCTTCTGTGATCTATGGCGGTTCGGGAAGCAGCGGAGACTTGTTCCATATTGCCGCGGACGATGGAACGGGGATTCTCACCTTCCGGCTTCCGCGAAGCTATTCGCAGATGACCGTGTTGTACAGCGGACCGGCTTTGAAGACCAATCAGAGTTACACCATCTGTTCCGGTGGCACATCTGCGGGTGGGACCGACTACTACGGATATATCACTGACAATACCTATTCCGGTGGCACTACGCTGTATACATTTACCGTCGCTTCCATGGTGACTCAGGTGGGTAGCTCTTCCGGCAGTGGAGGCAGTAATCCGGGCGGTAGTGGCAGGCCCGGTGGCGGTTGGTGAGGTTGAGCGGTAAAATGATGGTGTTGGTCGATAATATTTTGAATGTTTTCCGCTTTTCGTTTATCTTTGATAAGAAGCAATGAAGAACTGAGAAGGCATGAAGTTACCTTACAATCGATATCTCCCCGAACAGCTGTTGTATCTGGTCATCTGGCTGATCGTTTTTCTGGCTCCTGTGGTAGCATATACTTTTATTTTCTTCTCCGGTGGCGGGGATACATTCAACTGGCGGGCAGTATATATGTTGTGGGAGCGTTTTCTGCCTTTCCTTCTTATTTTTCTGGTAAACAACTACCTGCTGGCCCCTTATCTGCTTTTCCGGAACAAGTACCTCTATTATGTCCTGTCAAATGTATGTCTGGTGGTAGTGGTATTCAGTCTATTTTCTTTTTCACACAGACCTCCGGGCAGTGACTCTCATCGTAAGTATGTACCTAAGGAGATACGTGACAAAGAACAGGACAGGCAACAGCTGCCTCCTGACCTGCAACCGGACTCTCTCTTCGGAGAGTGGCCGTTGCGTGGAAAAGGTCCTGGCCGGGGAGAACTGCCTCCGGGAAAGGGACCCGGGCCTTCCCGGTTTACTTTCATGTTTATCAATCTGCTTATTGCCCTCCTGCTGATCGGGTTTAATGTAGCTGTCAAACAGTTTTTCAAATCGGTCAGGGATGAAGCCGCTATGCGTGAGAGTGAACGACATCGTTTGCAGATGGAACTGGAATATCTGAAATATCAGATCAGTCCTCATTTCTTTATGAACACCCTGAACAATATCCACGCGTTGATGGATATGGATGTGGAAAAAGCCAAGAAAACCATCCTGGAACTATCTAAGATGATGCGCTACCTGCTCTATGGGTCCAGCCACAAATACATTCTGTTGCTTCGCGAAGTACAGTTCCTCAACAATTATATCGGGTTGATGAAGATACGGTATACGGAAAAAGTCTGTGTCGAGACTTCCCTGCCGGCACAGCTTCCGGAGATCAGCATTCCTCCGTTGCTTTTCATCTCTTTTGTGGAAAACGCTTTCAAACACGGGGTCAGTTACCGCAACAATTCCTATATTTCCGTTTCTCTGCGTCTGGAAGATGATCATGTGGTTTTTCACTGTGTCAATACCATCTGGGAGAAAGCAGAAGAACAACATCGGGGCATTGGTCTGGAGAATATCCGTAAAAGACTGAAGTTGCTGTACGGAAACAACTATACGCTTTCTATACAGGATCATTCCGGTCGTTTTGAAGTTTTACTTATGATACCCATTCACCCATGAGATGTCTGGCTATAGATGATGAACCCCTGGCACTGGCGCAGTTAGAGAGTTACATCTCTCAGGTGCCTTTTCTGCAATTGGTAAGGTCGTGCCGCGACGCGTATGAAGCTCTGGCTGCTCTGGGAGAAGAAGAGGTAGAGCTCATCTTTATAGATATCAATATGCCCGATCTGTCAGGACTGGATCTGCTTCGGTCGTTACTCGTTCGTCCGTTGGTTGTTTTCACAACGGCCTATCCGGAATACGCCATTGAAGGGTACAAAATGGACGCGGTGGATTATCTGCTCAAACCCTTCGATTTTCAGGAGTTCCTGCGTGCGGCAGACAAGGCGCACAAACAATGGGAATACCGATTGAGGGAGATACACGAGGGAGAGCCTGCGGTGTTGCTGGATCAGGACTTTATGTTTATCAAATCGGGATACAAGATGATCCGTGTCAATGTCACCCATATCAAATACATTGAGGCAAAGAACGAGTATGTACATATCTTTGTAGAGGGTGAAACGGAACCTATTACCAGCCTGATCAGTATGAAAAGCCTGGAAGAACAACTTCCCGGGTCCCATTTCATGCGGGTGCACCGTTCGTTTATTGTCAACCTGTCGCGTATCCTGGAGATCTCCCGGTTCCGTATTGTGTTTGATGGGAATATCTATATACCGATCGGAGAGAATTACAAAGAGAAGTTTATGGCCTATATCAATCGGAGGTGCATCGGAAAGTGATCCTGTTCTCCTGATTTTGTCCCTTTCTGCCCATAAAAAAAGGCGAGTTTCCCCACCTTAGATGTTTTCACAACGGATAAAATCCTTATTGTGATTAGCTTTCAAATTGATGCAAAGATAATTCTATTTTTCTATTTATACTAATTTATCTAAAAAAAAATAATTATCTTGCGTTCCTATAAATTTCTGATACTACACGATGAAAACAATTCTTGGGTTAGACCTGGGAGCCGCGTCTATTGGATGGGCAGTGATACAGGAAAATGACACATACACACAAATTCTGGACCTTGGAAGCAGGGTAATACCCTATGAAGGTACAGAAGGAAAAGACTTTAGTAAAGGAACTGGCGAAAGTCGCAATGCGATTCGTACAAAAGCCCGTACTACTCGCAAAGGTTATGACCGTTATCAGCAGAGACGGCAATTCCTCATCGACGTTTTAATAGAAAATGATATGATGCCTGATGAGGAGGTAAGAAAAATGCCTAAGCTGGCACTCTGGGAGTTAAGAAGTAAAGCGGTTACCCAGGATATAACCCGGCAAGAACTTGGACGGATATTATTGTGGCTCAATCAAAAACGTGGTTATAAAAGTGGCCGGATGGATGCTAATCAGAATAAAAAAGATACCGAATATGTTGCACAGGTAAAGAGCAGACACCAGTTACTGAAAGAAAAAGGACTTACCATTGGCCAATACTTCTTTGAACAATTAAGTATAGATCCCTATTTCCGGATAAAAGACAATGTGTTTCCTCGTGAGGCATACATGGAAGAGTTTGATGCTATATGTAAAAGGCAGTCGGCTTTATTGTCCGAAGAACTAATAAAGAAAATCAGAGATGAGATCATCTATCATCAACGTCCTCTCAAATCCCAGAAAGGATTAGTGTCCGTATGTGAGTTTGAAGGAAAATGGGTAGAAAAAGAAGGAAAGAAATTTTTTGTAGGTCCCAAAGTCGCTCCCAAAAGTTCACCTTTGTTTCAGATTGAAAAAATATGGGAGAATATCCATACTATTAAAATAACAGATAAGAGAGGAGAAAGTCTGGTTATTACTCCCGAACAAAAACAAAAGATCTTCCGGTATCTGGATGATCATGAGAAAATGACCTCTTCCGAGCTGTTTAAAATACTTGGCATCAGCAAGAAAGAGTATGTCGCTAATAAACAAATAGAAAAAGGGATACAGGGAAATCTGACCAAAACTGCTATCCAGAAATGTCTGGAATCTGGAACAGATCTCAGCGGTCTGTTGCAACTCCGTCTGAACGTTATTCACACAGAGGCCAGGTGCTATACGTACGATAGGGATACCGGAGAGATCCTGCATGAAAAAGATTGCAAAATGATTGATCCTGCGGTAGAGAAAGAACCTTTATTTCAATTGTGGCATACTATATATTCTATTAACGATGTAGATGAATGTATACAGGCCATTGTAAATAAATTCCATGTAGATCATGAAACAGCCAGTAAACTGGCACATATAGATTTTACAAAATCCGGCTTTGGTAATAAATCCGTCAGACTTATCAGAAAAATATTGCCTTACCTTATGGAAGGAGATAATTATAGTGAAGCGATGAGTTATGCGGGACATAGTCATTCCTTCTCTCTAACTGCTAATGAAAATATCAGCAGACAATTGCAACATACACTCAGTCAGTTACCCAAAAATTCGCTCCGACAACCTATTGTAGAGAAAATACTTAATCAGATGATCAATCTGGTAAATACAATTATCGAACAATATAGTCGGAAAGATGAATCCGGAAATATTATTGAATATTTTAAGTTTGATGAGATCAGAATCGAACTGGCAAGGGAACTCAAACAAAGTAAAGAAGAACGGAATCGAACTGAGAAAGAGATAACAAAGCGTGAACGGGAAAATGAGATCATTAAAAAAAGGCTATCTGAATATGGTCTGAGGGCTACCCGCAACAACATATTGAAGTGGAGGTTATACGAAGAAATTAATGATCATGACAAAAAACTGAACGCGATCTGTATCTATTGTGGTCAGCCCATAAGCCTTACAGATGCGATATTAGGCCATGAGGTTGAAGTAGAGCATATCATTCCGAAAGCGAAGTTATTTGATGATTCTCAAAGCAACAAAACGTTGGCACATAAAAGATGTAACTCTACAAAAAGAGATTTGACCGCCTATGATTTTATGTCTGCCAAACCTACCCATGTTTTTGAGCAATATATTGAACGGGTCAATTTACTCTATGCAAATAAAGTAATAAGCAAAAGTAAACGGGATAAATTATTAATGAGTGAAGAGAATATCCCAGATAATTTTATTGAAAGGCAACTACGGGAAAGTCAATATATAGCAAAGAAGGCACGAGAAATCTTGCAGACCATCTGTTATAACGTATGGAGTACCACAGGCACAATCACAGCAGAGTTGAGGCGGATATGGGGCTGGGAAGATATTACCATGAGACTACAATTGCCAAAATACAGGGAGCATCAGCTGACAGAGATGGAAACATGGACAAGCAATCATGGAAAATCCTCTCATTCCAAAGAAAAAATCATCGGATGGACAAAAAGAGACGATCACCGGCACCATGCGGTGGATGCCTTGACCATAGCCTGTACGAAACAAGGGTTTATTCAGCGTTTCAATACGCTGAACTCTGCTAAGACTCAGGAGGATATGTACAAAGAGATAAAAGATTGTACCATTGAATTCAGGGAAAAACTTTCTAAACTGGAGAAATATATTAAAATAAATCAGCCTATAGCAGTTACGGAAGTAGAGAAAGCGGTGGCTGATATTCTTATTTCCTTTAAACCAGAAAAAAAGTGGCGGTAAAAGGAAAGCGTACATTCGGTAAAAGAGGCCACAGGAAAGTTGTACAAACCGGGATCATTGTTCCGCGGGGAGCTCTGAGCGAAGAAAGTGTATATGGTAAAATCAGGATAATAGATGAGAAAAAGAATATAAAGTATTTATTTGAAAATCCTGACCTTATCGTTGATCCTAAAGTTAAGCAATTAGTTGAAGACAGGCTTGCAGTATTTCAGAATGACAGAAAAAAAGCAGTAGCTTCATTAAAAAAAGATCCTATATATGTAAATGAGGATAGGTCATTCCTCCTTGAGGAGGCCCGTTGTTACAAAGAAGAATATGTGATTAAATATGCGGTAGACATCAATTTTAACAAAATAGATAAGGTAATTGATGGTCGTGTGAAAAGTATTCTTCAAAACAGGCTTGATAAATTTGGTGGCAAACCTAAAGAAGCATTTAAAGATGTGCAGCAGGGTGATAAAATTATTCCCTGGTATGTAGACGAAGGTTTGGAACGGCCTATTCGTTCGGTGCGCTGTTCAACAGGTCTTTCGGCCGTTGTTCCGGTAAGAAAAGATCAGAACCATAAAGCAATCGGATTTGTGAAACCCGGTAATAATCATCACATTGCTATTTATAGCGACCAGGAGCAAAACAAGTGGGCATATGGTTGTACGTTCTGGCATGCAGTGGAGAGGAAGAAGTTTGGGATTCCGGTGGTTATTAAAAACACCAATGAGATCTGGGATCGTATTCTTGCTGCGGATGAAGAAACTTATCCGATCCATTTTCTTGAGAAACTACCTCCTTCCAATCAGGAACTGATCCTTAGTATGCAGCAGAACGAAATGTTTATATTGGGCCTGACCGATGAGGAGATCAAACTTGCGGTGGGTAGTGATAATTATAAATGGATCAGTGATCATTTGTATAGGGTTCAGAAGATAGCTATTGCAGCGAATAATAAAACTATTGATATTGTTTTCAGACACCATTTGGAAACCCAGATAAATGATTCAACAGAGTCTAAGCAGAGTAAACGATTCATAAGAATAAGTAGTATAGATTCTTTTTTTATTTATCATCCTTGTAAAGTAAGAATAAACTGTTTAGGAAAGATTACAGATATAAATCTTCTATAAAAATTCTCTTTTATCCATTTATGGCATGATAAAAAAACACTTTATTTCGGAAATCCAACTTATTTGTCTTTGGCATATGAACAATTGGTTATAAAATTACCGGAAATAGAGAAAAATAACGATCTTCCTGATTTATTTAAAAAGGAAGCTTTTCGTACTATTCCAATCGAGGATATTGGTATACTCATTCTTGACCATAAACAAATAACCATTACACAAGGACTTTTAGAAAAACTCTTATCGAATAATTGTGCGGTCATTACTTGCAGTAGTAATAGAATGCCTATTGGACTTCTTTGGCCTTTATCCGGGAATACTATTCAAAGTGAAAGATTTAAAGATCAGATTAATGCTTCTCTACCTTTGCGGAAACAATTGTGGCAGCAAACCATAAAACAGAAAATAGAGAATCAGGCTTATGTTCTGAATATAAAAAGAGGTGAGGTCGTGAAAAATATGTTAGTCTGGGCTAGCCATGTAAGAAGTGGTGATCCGGATAATTACGAAGCCCGCGCTGCCGCTTATTATTGGAAATGTCTTTTTCCGGATCTTCCTGGATTTACAAGAGATAAGGACGGAATTCCTCCTAATAATCTGTTAAATTACGGATATGCAATATTACGTGCAGTTATGGCACGTTCGCTGGTCGCAAGTGGGCTTTTACCCACTTTAGGAATACACCATCATAACAGATATAACGCCTATTGCCTGGCAGACGATATGATGGAACCTTACCGCCCGTTTGTGGATAAATTGGTAATTGAAATCTTAGATAGTGGAAGAGCGTATGAAACTATCACATCAGACCTAAAGAATGAGTTATTAAAAATACCCACTCTGGATGTTTGTATAAATGGCAAACGTAGTCCGTTGATGATTGCCACAGGTTTGACCTCCTCTTCTCTTTATAAATGTTTCAGTGGAGAAATTAGAAAAATATCTTTTCCTTCTATGTAATGTTATATATGGAACGTTTTAGTGAATATCGAATTATGTGGGTGCTTGTACTCTTTGATCTGCCAACTGAAACGAAAAAAGAACGTAAGATCTATTCTGATTTTCGTAAAAAAATAATGGCTGACGGATTTACTATGTTTCAATTCTCTATTTATATTCGCCATTGTGCCAGCAAAGAAAATGCGGATGTTCATATTAAACGGGTAAAGAAAATACTTCCTGAAAAAGGACATATAGGTATTCTATGTATTACAGATAAACAGTTTGGGAATATTGAATTATATTATGGAAAAAAGGAAGAGAGAATACAAACACCATATCAACAATTAGAGTTATTTTAAATGAGAAAATCCAGCTTGCAGGCTGGATTTCTCTTTTAAAACACCTTCATTTTTTATTGTGATTTTATCTGTAATGTATTATAATTTAGGATTATGCACCGATTGTGGTGTTTACAGTATATCAAAGATAGTAATTTGAAAGCCACCTACCACGACAACCCATTCTTATCGGGTGTTTACAGTATATCAAAGATAGTAATTTGAAAGCTGCGCCTGGGGATAGGTATTCCCGTAATGGTGTTTACAGTATATCAAAGATAGTAATTTGAAAGGTGGGCGGGCTTCTTGGCGTCGAGGGTGCGGGGTGTTTACAGTATATCAAAGATAGTAATTTGAAAGGATCGAGGGGTTGCCCTCCTCATCTACCCGGTGTTTACAGTATATCAAAGATAGTAATTTGAAAGCTAATCACAACACTCATCGGCATGTTGTTTGCAGCGTTGAGGTGTTTACAGTATATCAAAGATAGTAATTTGAAAGCTAATCACAACAAGCGATCTGAAAGAACCGCGCGCCGTGCTGGTGTTTACAGTATATCAAAGATAGTAATTTGAAAGCTAATCACAACGCAGTCCACTCCATTCCCTTCCGCCCTCTGGTGTTTACAGTATATCAAAGATAGTAATTTGAAAGCTAATCACAACATATTTCGCAAGGAGATATTCTCCTTTGCGGTGTTTACAGTATATCAAAGATAGTAATTTGAAAGGATCGAGGGGTTGCCCTCCTCATCTACCCGGTGTTTACAGTATATCAAAGATAGTAATTTGAAAGCTAATCACAACACTCATCGGCATGTTGTTTGCAGCGTTGAGGTGTTTACAGTATATCAAAGATAGTAATTTGAAAGCTAATCACAACAAGCGATCTGAAAGAACCGCGCGCCGTGCTGGTGTTTACAGTATATCAAAGATAGTAATTTGAAAGCTAATCACAACGCAGTCCACTCCATTCCCTTCCGCCCTCTGGTGTTTACAGTATATCAAAGATAGTAATTTGAAAGCTAATCACAACCGAGCGTCGTAAGTCCGGTAAACGAGTAAAGGTGTTTACAGTATATCAAAGATAGTAATTTGAAAGCTAATCACAACCCCTGCTCCGTTTTCCCTCAAACTCTTCTGGTGTTTACAGTATATCAAAGATAGTAATTTGAAAGCTAATCACAACTCTGCGTACCGCTTGGGGCGCTCCAATCGTGGTGTTTACAGTATATCAAAGATAGTAATTTGAAAGCTAATCACAACTCACAGACCAGTTAATTGAGTTCGTCCAATGGTGTTTACAGTATATCAAAGATAGTAATTTGAAAGCTAATCACAACGCTCGGTCACGCTATTGCTTGCCGTGTTAAGGTGTTTACAGTATATCAAAGATAGTAATTTGAAAGCTAATCACAACCGGTAATGGATTACAAGGAATTCACCTCGGGTGTTTACAGTATATCAAAGATAGTAATTTGAAAGCTAATCACAACCGGACAACCGTGGGTAACCGAATACAAGAGGGTGTTTACAGTATATCAAAGATAGTAATTTGAAAGCTAATCACAACATCATTTAGCGCAATGACACGCTCGTCGGTGGTGTTTACAGTATATCAAAGATAGTAATTTGAAAGCTAATCACAACTAAATTCCTCGTAGAAATATTTAGCCACCCGGTGTTTACAGTATATCAAAGATAGTAATTTGAAAGCTAATCACAACTTCCTCATCACTGTCGCCACAGCGTTCAAGGTGTTTACAGTATATCAAAGATAGTAATTTGAAAGCTAATCACAACTCCAGGGCGTTATAAACGGGTGTTCCACCGGGTGTTTACAGTATATCAAAGATAGTAATTTGAAAGCTAATCACAACATCGAAGTCCTTGTAGTTGATCTGTCCAAAGGTGTTTACAGTATATCAAAGATAGTAATTTGAAAGCTAATCACAACCCGATGATTATTTTGATAGTCCCGACGGGGGTGTTTACAGTATATCAAAGATAGTAATTTGAAAGCTAATCACAACTCCGGACACTGGCGGAAGCGACAGACCTGAGGTGTTTACAGTATATCAAAGATAGTAATTTGAAAGCTAATCACAACTTATTTCACCACACCCGACAGCATCTTTAGGTGTTTACAGTATATCAAAGATAGTAATTTGAAAGCTAATCACAACAATAAATTCGCTACTAAATTCAGCTCCGGGGGTGTTTACAGTATATCAAAGATAGTAATTTGAAAGCTAATCACAACTTATCCCCGGTAGTTTCGCTCTTTGTCCAGGTGTTTACAGTATATCAAAGATAGTAATTTGAAAGCTAATCACAACGTTTCGTGCCCATTACAACTATAAAGAATGGTGTTTACAGTATATCAAAGATAGTAATTTGAAAGCTAATCACAACTGCCTTTGCGCCGCTATGTGTAATGGGCGGGTGTTTACAGTATATCAAAGATAGTAATTTGAAAGCTAATCACAACACATTTTGGCTTACTTTTGCTTACAGTTGGGTGTTTACAGTATATCAAAGATAGTAATTTGAAAGCTAATCACAACTCTCCATAGTCCGCGCCGGTTTTCGTCGCGGGTGTTTACAGTATATCAAAGATAGTAATTTGAAAGCTAATCACAACCAGCTTGGTCACATGTCCCTCTTTCGGCAGGTGTTTACAGTATATCAAAGATAGTAATTTGAAAGCTAATCACAACACGTTTTGGCTTACTTTTGCTTACAGTTGGGGTGTTTACAGTATATCAAAGATAGTAATTTGAAAGCTAATCACAACCTATCACCCCTGGATAGCTTATTCGACCGAGGTGTTTACAGTATATCAAAGATAGTAATTTGAAAGCTAATCACAACTCATCCGCGGTAGTATCGCTCTTTGTCCAGGGTGTTTACAGTATATCAAAGATAGTAATTTGAAAGCTAATCACAACCCCGCATCGTGCATGAAATTATGCGCTGCGTATATCAAAGATAGTAATTTGAAAGCTAATCACAACGTCGAAGTCCTTGTAGTTGATCTCCCCAAAGGGTGTTTACAGTATATCAAAGATAGTAATTTGAAAGCTAATCACAACATTGAGTCGATTGGCGTTTGTGTGGAAGACTTTATAAAAGATAATAAAATGAAAGATAATCACAACATAAGATGCAGAATGAATTCCACAAATATGGTGTTTACAGTATATCAAAGATAGTAATTTGAAAGCTAATCACAACATTGAAGTCCTTGTAGTTGGTCTCCTCAAAGGTGTTTACAGTATATCAAAGATAGTAATTTGAAAGCTAATCACAACTCGTGGCGTAACGGGAAAATTTCAATTCCGGTGTTTACAGTATATCAAAGATAGTAATTTGAAAGCTAATCACAACTATTATGCCAATACACAAGAACGTTTGTTTGGTGTTTACAGTATATCAAGATAGTAATTTGAAAGCTAATCACAACCCCTCGATAGCGGGGGAAATAAACTACAGTATATCAAAGATAGTAATTTGAAAGCTAATCACAACTGCGTTAATATTTGCAGCAATAAAAACCATATATCAAAGATAGTAATTTGAAAGCTAATCACAACCTGTCGGCGTCATTCACATCGGTCAGGGTTGGTGTTTACAGTATATCAAAGATAGTAATTTGAAAGCTAATCACAACCTTTCACAATCTGTAACTGGCTTTTTTATATCAAAGATAGTAATTTGAAAGCTAATCACAACATCTTTTTATGATTTTAAATCCCCGGGGAGGGTGTTTACAATATATCAAAGATAGTAATTTGAAAGCTAATCACAACTATCTGAAAGGTGACACGAAACAGATTAGCGGTATTTACCATATATCAAAGATAGTAATTTGACACTTAATCACAATACCACGCACCTATACAACTCAGCAGACGGAGGTGTTTGCAATATATCAAGATCTTAGTAACGTGACATCCAATCACAACGATAAACGTAGTGAATTCTTTTTATACGGTGTTATGCTATGCATAATTTTGTAGAAATTTTCCTCTCATATACTTTTATCGAGTTATGATAAGCACATTTGAGAGGAAAATACCTTTTAATTGATATGATATTGTGAGTAAAAAGCTTTATAGCCCCAGCTTCTTTGCTATATTCTCAGGCAGTGCATCCTTATGAACTACGATATTCGTCGTTTTGTAAGCTACGAAAGCTTTGGAAGCATACCAGATGCCGTTGTATTCGCCACGGGTACCCCATGAATTTTTCACTAAGTAGTAGTCTTTTCCGTACTGATCCTGTGCCACTCCGTACAGGAGCATGCCGTGGTCGTCGGTTGTTTCCCAGTTGTCATAAGCTACCTGTCGCATCTCCTGAGTGATCTCTTTTTCCGGCAGCGGGCGGGAGGTCAGTTCTTTCTTTTTATCGGCCGCGGTAAGGCTGGTCCAGCGGGCCATATCGGACCCGGTCAGTTCGGTCGGGTCTTCCACAGGCACTACAGCTACTCCGTCTCTGGAAAAACCTACTTCGCTTACGTCGCTGGCCCATGCTACGGTATAGCCATTGTTCAACGCATGGTCGATCACAGCCATGAATTCGTCTAACGGCAGGTTCCATGACAGGCCGTTTCTCCAGTTATCCGGTACTTCCACGGCAAATTCACTGTAGAAAGGATGGTGGGTGAAAGAGGAGAGCGATACATAATCATTCATATGCAGACCCAGAGACTGGGCGAATGTTTTCGGAGTATACTCCTTTCCCTGATAGGTGAACTGCCCGGGGCACTCTCCCAGATAAGTGTCATAGATGGCACTGAGCCCTTTTTTCCATACCGGGGTCAGTTTGGTCAGACGACCTTTGACCAGGGCATTGACATACCCTTCCGCCACCGCGTCTAATTCGTTGTGTACAGGCAGGGAGTCTCCGTACATAATGCCTGGCATCACCTCCTGAGGCACGATACCGTAGTTTTTCACGCAGAACAATACGTCGTAGAAGCTACCTCCGGGAGAGAACGAACTTTCTCCGTGCAGGCGGATGTATCTTTCGGCACGGTCTGTCATGGTGTGGTGTACAACAAACATCTCCGCCAGATCATATTCACCTTTGCCCATGCGCAACAGTTCCGCTTCCAGCAGCCCCAGTCCCGCATAGCTCCAGCAGGTGCTCGAACGGTTCTGGTTCTTGGTAGAAGTCACCGGGATCTCTTTGACGGTGGTAAACTGAAATCCTTCCTGGGCAAAAAGCCCCATGCCACAGAGCCAGACCATAGCAGTCAGTAATGTTTTCTTCATATAAATGAGTTTAAATGTTCATATCTGTGTCAAAGATACGACTTTCTTCCATAAAAACGGTATATACATACAGAGGAAACCTGTGTACCCAGAAAGACTTTCTCTTTTTTCTTTGTGGAAAAGCAGAAAAGCCGCTTGCGGTCCTTTGAATACGGAGGGTGCAAGCGACTTTATGTTCCGATTGTGGGTTTTACTGCAATTTTCCCCGGTAGGTCCGTTCGGAGAAAGAGATGTTCAGATAGGCAGAAAATCCGCGTTCGTGTGGCCGGTTGTACGGTACATTGAACTGATCCCTGTATTTGATTCCTACGGAGAGGGCGTGGGTGTTGCGGATGGTAAAGCCCAGTCCGGCACTGATGTGATAATTATTTGCATTGTTACCACTGATCACCATGTAAGAATTCTGATAGCCAATGCCACCCATAACACGCACCGGATTTTTATATATATTTCCTACCGCGTGACTCATCCCGGCTTTTATCAGGTGCTGATTCCGGAATTTGATGGAAGAACGATCCGAACCCATACGGCTCCAGTTCACATATTTGTATTCAGCACTGATGATACTGCGCAGGGTGTTGTAGGCTACGCCTGCTCCTGTATACTGTGGCATGTATTGCTTTACCTTTTTCCAGTCTCTGTCTACTTCTTCTCCGGAAGAGGAACTATAAACATACAGGTCGTTGTCCTGCACCAGTTTCTGGGAATATCCGTACACGGCACCTACTACCAGCGATCTGTCGGTCCCTATCGGCAGGTGGTATTGAAGTCCGAAATCACTGTAAACGGCATATTTGAACGAACTGTACTGTTCGGTGGCCGTTCCTTGTGTTTCGGTATACTTAATGGTTCCGGATACATAGGAGAAGTTGACCCCTACAGACAGGCGGGGAGTAATGAGAATACCGTTGTTGATGCTGATCTTGGAGAGACCTCCCTGCCCTTCGTAGAGGGAATTGATGTATCCGATGGTTCCCTGTACCGGTTCTTCCTGAGTGATGGCATATCCCACACTGCTGACCGGAGTAAAAGAGAGGGCCGCACACCAGCGGGGGATGATCCGGCAACCGATCCCGAAATTGTTCAGGTTGCCTGTGACAGAGGTATTGGTGGTCCCTAATTCCGTATAGCTGTCGTACGAGAGCATGACTCCCGCGTCTACCACATACCGTCTGGCTGCCAGGGCGGTGAGACCCGCCGGGTTGGAACTATTGATAAAATTATCTGCTCGTAACGCGATTGAAATTCCTCCCATACCGGAAAACTGTCCTCCGTCTCCGGTCGCCAGTTCTCCGATACCAAACATAGAGGTCGGAGCATTTGTCATATTTTGTGCCATGCTTAGGATCGAAACAGAGGCTGTGAGCAAAGTAATAAGGATCTTTCTCATCTTTCGTTGTAAGTTTTGTAGAGGATGTAGAGCCTGGAGTTGCTGGTCGGATGTTCCCGGTCTCCGAAAATAACTCCGTCTACTGTTGAGTAAAACTGATCACCGGGCATCATCAGCATCAATTTTTGTCTGCTGGTTCCGCTGGTACCCAGGTTGTACTGTAAAAAAGAGGTAATATCAAACGAATAATAAGTATCTTCGCTGTACACTTCGTCGACCACTAAACTACCCGATTGTACATCGCTGTATTCATCCGTAACATATTCATCGTTGGTCGTATAGAGATACAGACTTTCGGGCAGGGGGGCCTGGTCGCCGTATGTGTTTTGTACCGGATAGAGACGGAGTACCGCGCTTTCGATAGCTGCCAGTTCCCCCAGTTTATTCAGGTTGCTCAGGTAAGGGAATTCTATATTGACATAGATCCCTGAGAGTGCCTGCATATAGACCAGATGCTCCGACTCCTCTGAAGGGAATACATTCTCTCTGCCGCTTTCCATCTCCTGGAAAGGAGTTCCGGTACGATCGTGCTCTATCTTGTTGAAATTATAAATAGTATTGGGCTTGAATACGATTACCTGCTCGGTAGTAGTAGCATCGAGGCGGCGATAGTACAGTTTGATACAGAAACTGTTGTCATTCACCTGAAAGCCATTGATGCAGTTGTCGCTCCGGTCTCCGAAGAAAGCCAGTCCGTTGAAGAAAGAGCGGAAATAGTCCTGATTGCTGAGCCGCAGATCGCCGTTTTTCAGCATGTTGAAAATGGAATCACCCAATTCGTCCGGAAGCCTTCTTTCTATTGTATCCTTTCTTCCGTGATAGGGGGTAAATGTGAATGTCGTCAATGGTTCCGGATCATAAGCGATATCGGAAACATTGTATTTGTATTCGGTATCCAGATCAATAACTTCTTTCAGTTGATGGATATACATCGTTTGTGGCACGGCAAGCGTATCTCCCAGGTAATTGTTGGATGGAATGAGTGTGATGGTCAGAGAGTCATAGGCATAATCCGAATTTTCACTGATCGAACCCGAAGGGATCAGGTATTCGGTATAGAACGAACTGAAAAGATCGCCCCGCAGATCGTCCTTGTAATGGCCTATTTGTGCCAGTGTATCGCCGGAAGTAGGGATAGAATCCAGAAGAATGGTGCTCAGTTCTACTGTGCAGGTATCTGTATATATATTGGTAAAAGAACTCTCTACCCATTTTTTCCCTGCCACGCTGTTTTCGTCCCAGCAGGAATAGAGAATGCAGATGAGTATATAGAATGAAAACGTATGTAATAGTCGTTTCATGAGGTTGATTGTGTTAAAAAGTGCAGCAAAAAAAGCCTTTAATGTGTAAAGCAGCAAATAGTATCGACAAAAGGGGAGAATTTGTCGACCATATTTGATGTTTTTTGATTAGTAGAGAAAAAACGGGCATTCGTCGATAGTTTTTTCGTGTCTGTTTGCTCCCCTCTACATTTGCTCTCTGGAATAAAATCATTTAAATTCAGAATATAAACATGAGAACAATAAAATGCTTTTCAGCAACAAGCCTGTTTTGGATATGTCTCTGTGTACTTGCTATTACCAGTTGTACCGACAGCAGTGATAAAACATTGGGAGTCTGGTATCGTAAATCGGACCTGGACGGACCGGTCCGTACCCGGACCGCTTCTTTTGTGATTGGAAACTATGCATACGTATGCGGTGGCTACAGAAGCGCGGTGAAGAATGCTTCCAATGACTATTCTACCTGTGTACATGATGTGTGGCGCTACGATATGGATAATGATTACTGGATGAAGTGTGCCAGTATGCCCGCGGAAGCTGAAAGACGTAACGGAGCTGTCGGTTTTTCCATAGGTTCCAAGGGGTATGTAACCACAGGATATGACAGTGACAATTTTGAATATCTTAAAGATACCTGGGAGTTTGATCCGAATGCGACCACAACAGTAGAGGAAGAAGACGGAACTACAACTACTCTCATAGGAGCCTGGACACGCGTAGATGATTTCAAGGGAGATGCCCGCTCCGGCGCACTCGCTTTCAGTATAGGTGATTACGGGTATGTAGGTACGGGGCGCAACGACGACGGACAATACAAGGATTTCTGGCGTTTCAACCCCAATGCCGCTTCCGGCTCACAATGGGAAGAGGTGTATGGTTTCGGTGGATACAAACGAGACGGCTCGCTTGCCTTTGTGATCAATAACGTGGCTTACATCTGTTGCGGATACGGCGATAGTGGTGGGCTTACGGACGATTTGTGGAAGTTTGATCCGACAAAGGCCACCGGAACGACAGGGGGTTGGGAAAAACTTCGGGATATCTATGACAGTGACAGTGATGAAGATTATGACGATGACTATACGGATATTATGCGTTCCAACGCGGCGGCTTTCGTGATCGACGGAAGAGCGTACATCGTAACGGGACAAATTGCTTCAGGATCTTACCGCACCAATTACTGGATCTATGATCCTTCTAATGACCTGTGGTATGGAGAAGACCTTACTCCTTTCGAAGGCACTTCCCGTATCAACGCGGTGGGTTTCTCCAACCAGAATCAGACCAGAGGTTTCGTAGCAACCGGAGAGACTTCCAGTTCTCGTCTGGACGACGTATGGGAACTTAAACCCTACGAGTGGGAAGAAGACCAAAAAGATGTATGATGCACTGATCTGTGATTTACGATTTGAGATAGCGTAACAGATCTGTTAGATCTGCTTGAACAGGGATAGGGAAGATACAATTTGCCAGGTATCTTCCCTATCTGATTTTTATAGACTTTATACAGTCTATAGAGGCTGTCTGGCAAGAAGTGTGACCGCTCTACCCGAGAGAGGTCGTGTTCTTTACAGAAGATCGGATTCCGGTTTTCCTGGGAGGACTTTTCGTAAGTAAAAAGAAAAAGTTACCTTTGGCCACCGTTTTATCAATGATGCGGCCAGACCTTTTAAGAATATGAGTTATGGAGAACTGCGCGACAGTTGGTGAGGCTTCCTGTGAAACTTCTGTTTTTTCTGTAGATCCTGCTACTACCGGGCTGGTATTGGAAGGTGGAGGTATGCGGGGGGTCTTCACTTCGGGAGTGCTGGATTATTTGATGGACCGGGGCATCCGGTTCCCTTATACGATCGGAGTATCTGCCGGCGCGTGTAACGGGCTTTCCTATATGTCCGGGCAGCGCGGACGGGCCAGGTACAGCAACATTGATCTGCTTGCGGAATACAATTACATAAGCTGGAAACATTTAGTGAAGAAGGGGAATATTATGGATTTTGATCTTCTCTTTCATGAGTTTCCCGAGCATATCCTTCCTTACGACTATCCGGCCTATTTCGGATCGGAGGGTCGGTATGTGATGGTGACTACCAATTGCCTGACGGGTGAGGCGATGTATTTTGAAGAGAAAAGCGACAAGCAGCGGGTCATTGATATTGTCCGTGCTTCCAGCAGCCTTCCTTTTGTGTGCCCGATCGTATATATAGATGGCATACCTATGCTGGATGGTGGCATTGTAGACTCTATTCCTCTGCAACATGCTATAGACGAGGGCTATAACCGGAATGTGGTGGTACTTACACGCAACAAGGGCTACCGCAAAGATTCGAAAGACCTGCGTGTTCCTCCTGTGGTGTATCGTAAATATCCGAAATTGAGAGCGGCGCTGAGCCATCGGTGCGGTATCTATAACCGGCAACTGGATTTTGTGGAACGCCTGGAAGAAGAAGGACGTGTTCTGGTGATCCGTCCTCAACGGCCGGTGGTGGTAGACCGTATGGAGCGGGACGTGCGGAAACTCACCGATCTTTACGAAGAGGGATATGCCTGCGCGAAATCTGTTTTTACTTCTATGGGTTGGTAGGGCTATACCACGGATGGTTGACCGGGAGATCTTTATCTATTTGAAAGATCTCATTTGCAGCGTATAACACATGTTGTTTCTGTATAGGAGTGTTTCTATGATCCATAGGGTGACTCCGGAACCTGTAGAGACGCACGGCGTGCGTCTCAGCACACCGAATGGACATGTATATACCAGGCGGGAGGCCTTTTTTGCCGGGCATATATCGCAAAAATGCATGCCACCTGCGCCGCGGAGACGCACGCCGTACGTCTCCTACAGGAACATCTTATCGGTAGATCTTCGGCTTATTTGGAGTAGAAAGGGATACCACTATAAATGGAGGATCTCTCCCATTTCAGATAAAGCGATCGTTCGTTACTACTCCCAGGTACATTCCAGCCTTTGCAACAATGTGGCATTGGCACCTGTAGATCCTGTATGTTGTATGCCTATACCTCCGTAAGAAGAGGCTTCTATAAGAGTAAATATCATAACCTCTTTTCCTACCTCCGGATGAGGAGAGGGTGAAGGAGACCCTGTTGTCCCGGCCCATGCATAGAGCTTCTCCTGTCCGTTGCCGGTCTTTTCGGTTTTCAGCAAGATCTGGCAGGTGGTTACAAAGCAAGTAGATGATTGTGCTTCGGAGATCGGAACAGCTTCTCCATTCTCATATTTCATCAACATGAAATCCACCGCGTGATCGTATTTGGTCGTTCGTATGATACGCAATCCATATCCGGAAAGTGTATAAGGATCAAATTTGATGTAGATATCCATGTATTGTCCGGTAGCGCTTCCGAAACCTTGCCCGGCAGACTTACAGGGAGCCACTTCGAGCCAGAGACTCATATCTCCATACTCCTTTTCTATAGGAGTATACAGCAGGCGTGCTCCCCGGCTCACCTGGGTGAGTCCGTATACTTTCGCATTGTCCATACCCAATGTATAGTCCCATCCCCGGATTGGATCCGGTGTCCAGTCGAATGTCTGTACATCCAGAGGCTTATAAGCGTCTATTGTCCAAATACCCGGTATCAGCTCCGGTTGATAGTCGGTAGGGAAGTTTCGGAAATCCGTAGTCCATTTGTGTCCGAAAAATCCGGAGGGCATTCCATCTGCCGGTTCACTGGAGTATACACTCACGGCCTTTCCGGGATGGCAACGCAGATGTTTCGGTTCTATAGTTGCCATAAAATAATACCCCTGATCTGCCCAGGTGGGTTGGTATGTATATTCCGGCATGTCTATGCGGGAGACAGCCACTTTGTGTGCCCCTACTCCTTCGGCATTTTCACAACGGTACCAGGTGATCAGAGACTCATCTTTCCTGTCTTGCAGATCGAGCTGATACTCTACCTGATATTTTCCATCTGTTTTTGTGAGCCGAGGAGGAGATAAGAACGCGGGAGGCTCAATGAAACGGGGAGCCACAGTCAGCACAGCAGCCGATTCCAGCCCCGACGCAGTATGAGCCGTGATCCATACCGTCTGTGTTTCGTCGTTCTCATTTGTTCCTTTGACCAGACACTTCGTTGCCGTTGGGTTCACCCGCACATAGGCAGATTGTTCCTGGGATACACTCCAATGTATGTTCGTATCCGTACTGGCGTAATTCCCGAATCTCAGAGGGACTACGGACAGTGCGGCTACCGAACTGCCTGATTCGATCTGCTCTTTTTCCGGAGTGATGCGCAGGTAAGTGGGGAGTCCGGTCAGTGGACGTCCGAGTTGTTTTTCCGCGGATAAAACGTGTGTTTTTATATCCATCGGATCCCACTCGTCTTCTCCCTGCAACAAATTATACGTGTTGTATACGATGCGATCCTGGTATTCGATCCGGTAGGCATCCAGTACCGGTTTTCCTGTCATATCTACTGTCAGCCAGGGCTTATCCGGATGTACCCGGATGGGAGTGCCGTTGAGCGTTACCTGGTACTGATAGCAACGCAGGTCGTCTGTAGGGTCCTGTGTCCATCCGATGAAGAGAGAGTCTGTATCGTGGGTAAACCTACAATCCACCAGTGCCACCGGACTGCCCACTTTGGTCAGGTATTGCCGGTTGCGGGTAAGGATATGGAAGTCGCAATTCAGGAAGGCGGCTCCTGTACCCCGGGTCTGATAGAAAGGTTTGGAGCTGAAAAAGGTGAAGTCGCAATCCAGATAGACCCCTGTGCCTGCCAGGGCATCGTCTGTGCATTCGAAATAGCACCGCTCGAAGAACGTGCGTTTGCCGCTGCCCAGCGGGTAGGAGTTGAGCCGACTGATAAACCGGCAGTTGCGGGCCACGATCTTGTCTCCGTTGCACATGGCCAGTTGTGCCTGTGTGATGACCGGTGACCGTTTTGGGCGGTTGAGCTCAGGCAGCAAGCGGTATTCCAGATCTACGTTGCAATAGTTGCCCAGGGTGAGGTTCTCTACACAGAGACCATCGCCATCAAAGAAAAACATGGTATAGTTGCCCGAGGCTCCCTGCGTTTGTCCGCGGTTACTGGCCAGCACTACATCCTGCGGATCCCGGGAGAGTCCGTAAAGGGTGAGCCAGTCGCAACGGATCGTCATACCAAACGGAACCCTTCCCCGCGCTGGCATCCGGATCGTTTCATCGTCCGGGTCATCGATCCAGTATACATACGGAGCAATATAAACTCTCATCGGCTCCTCTTCGGTTCCATCCTGCAGATGGATCGCGGCTTGTTGGATGGAATTAAATACATACGGATGATCTTTGATCTCCGGATCGCTCAAGCGTCCGTCGATAAAGAAATTTTTTTCGTTCAGCAAGATCTCTTTTCCCTGATAGATGATCTTATTCTCCCGGCTGTTCCAGCCGATCGGATCTTCCGGGTGAAGGGATGAATAGGGTGTCTGAGCGTGCATAGAGGTCAGAAACCCAGCTATCAGGCCGATGCAGATAGAAAGTAATTTTGTCATAATGAAGTGTAGCGGATGTTGGAGATTCGTGAATGGAATGATCTCTGTGTAAGATCAGTTGCTGATCTCTATGGTATAGCTTGCCTGGAACTCTTCTCCGGCTCCGAGCGCTTGTATCCAGTCTTTCCGGTCAAATTCTCCGTCGAATCCGGCGCGGTCGCAACGTCCGTACCAGGGTTCGATACATACAAACGGAGCGTTTTTACCAGGAGGCGACCAGAGGCCTGCCACCGGAGCGTCGAAATGGAGGCTGAGCCGGAGATTTCCCCGCGGGTCGTACAGAGACACTGTTCTCAACTGACTGTTTTCTAAGATCAGCGCGTCTTTGTCAAAAGTATGTATATCTATGGGAAGTCGTCCGTTGCTATCCAATACCAATGGATAGGAGGTTGCCGGATCGGCACATCCTTTTTCCGAGATCAGAATATAGTGCAGGTCTTCCGTTCGATCGAAACCGAAATATCCGTGTATCCTGTCCTGTGTATGGAAGTCCGGATAGTAAAAGGCGGGATGAGCACCGATCTGGAAGAAGAGTTTCTCCTGTGCCGGGTTCTTTACGTTCCATATCACTTCCAGCCGTTTCCCTTCCAGCCGGTAGCCGATCTCCAGGCAGAAATCAAAGGGATATACCTTGCGGGTCTCTTCGTCGCTGACCAGCCGATAGCGGAGCTCGTGCGCTGTCTCGAGGATCAGTCCGAACTCCCGGTCACGCGCGAATCCATGTTGTGACAGGTAGTAGGTCTGTCCCTGGTAGTGGTACTGATTTTCCCATACACTGCCGACAATGGGAAAGAGTACAGGAGAATGTCTTTTCCAGTAAGCCGGGTCGGCCTGCCACAGGTATTCGCTTTGGGTCTCATGGGAGAACAGACTGCAAAGTTCGGCTCCTTTTCCGGATACCCGGATGGTGAGATAGGCATTGGATAATGTTTTCATGGTATCATACACTGAGTCTTCGGATACAAATATAAAAAACTAATCTGGAATTATGAAACCGGAAAGAGGATATGAGGGAAAGCGACTGTAGGTGTAGGGAAGTAGACGGAAAGCTTGCGGGAAACAGAGAAATGATTATATTTGCGAACATCCTGTGCAGGGTTGTCACCCTGACAGGAAATGTACTACATATTTTTATATGTGTTGATACAATCGAATGATTCAATCTGTGCTATATGCGACAACCCTCTGTGTTTTTTTATTTAGTGAAGCTCTGGTTAACCCTTCTGGCGGTGAGTGCGCTTCTTTCCTGCCTGGCTTTTTCCTTATGCGCTCACGCCCGGGTCTATACTTCCTATGTGGAAATTTTAGGAATCATGTGCATTGTCATGTTTTACTGGGTAAGCACGTGCCCTCTGTTTCTGAATATCAGCTTTCGATTCAGAAAGAAAGGAGTCATGCGCTTCCTGAGTTTCTTTCTGTTGCCTGTGGTTCTTTTTCTGTTTATTCTTGTTTCAAGAACAACCAACCCTAAGGTAACAAATATTAAAAGAGAAGTATTACCGTATATGCTTTTCGAGATCCTGTTTCTTGTGTGTCTGATGGTTATGTATATGCGATTTGTACACTATGCAAAGAAAAACACTTTATGCAAGTAACACACTTTCAGTAGCTGATCGGATATGATAAAGTCATTATATATTTGTTATTACCTGTTGTACCGGGATGTAATCAGAGACAACCATCCCCGGCAGACAGCTTTTGTAACCATCTGGGCGATAGGTATGCTGCCTCTGCTCCCTGTGTGCGACTTTGTATGGAAAAGATGGGAGGTGGTTCATTATGGAATATGGCTGGTGCTGGCGGGTATGCTCTGGGGAGTGTGGCTCTATTGCCTGCTTTTGAAAGATACCGGAGGAAAGACAGAACAGCAACTGAAACATACGAAGCCGACCCGTAGATCGGTATTTGTCTGTAGTTTCTGTCTGGCAGCGAGTTTTGTCTTGTTTATTTTATTAAGTATATACATACAGTAAAACGACAGATCAGCCCTTCCTTCCGTCTTTCCTCATTCTCTCTCTTTCCTTCCTCCGGAAAGGGTTATATCCATGCGTAAGAAGGGAAAGGCAAAATGGCAAAAACTAACTAAATGATTTTCAGTTTTCTGTCCTTTGTCTCATTCTTTCCTGTACGTTCTTAATCCATCTATACAGAAATATCTGATAGTTACAACCGGGAAACCTGGCTTCCCATTCCCGGATCATGCGGAGAATAAAATCTGATTTTTGTCTCTTTTTCATCAAAAACAGTTATTTTTGCGTTTTTAACCCACAAAACCCTGAGAGAGTTTTATGAAACGCACTATATGGCTATTGTATATTTTTCTTGCATCCGTTTGTTCATTGACAGCGCAGCCCCGGCTCACTTCCAATAAAGAAATTCACCATTTCGGGCAGGTCGAGTGGAAACGTCCGGTCACCGTTGAGTATGCCATTACCAATACCGGTAATGAACCTTTGGTGCTTACACAGGTTACTACTTCGTGCGGATGTGCAGTGGCCAGCTGGACAAAGACCCCTATCGCTCCCGGAGAGCAGGGAACAGTGAGTGCTACCTTTGATGCCAAAGCCCTGGGGCGGTTCGATAAGTCGGTTGCCATCTATAGCAATTCCTTTCCTTCATTGGTCTATCTGCGGTTTACGGGGGAGGTAGTTCAGGAGATATCCGATTACAGCCAGCTGTACGAACATGCCATCGGTCAGATACTCATCGACAAGGCTAATCTGGAGTTTCCGGACAGCCACTGGGGCGAAGATCCGCAGCTTGTACTCCATGTGGTGAATACATCCGACCGGCCTTATGAGCCGACGTTGATGCATTTGCCTCACTATGTAAAGATGGAAAAGGAGCCGGAGGTGTTGCTGAAGGGAAGACGGGGGATCATCCGATTGACTTTAGATACGAAGAGACTGCCTAACTACGGGCTCACTCAGACTTCTGTCTATCTGGCCCGTTTTGCGGGCGACAAGGTGAATGAAGAGAACGAACTCCCTCTGTCGGCTGTAATGCTGCCCGATTTTTCCGGGATGTCTGAGACAGAAAGAGCCCATGCCCCTAAGGTACATATCTCGGAAATGGAGATCGACCTGAGCTCCCAATTAGCCAGACGCAACCGGGCCGTTCACGAGGTATTCTTAGTGAATGACGGACAGTCTCCGTTGCAGGTCAACCGCCTGCAGGTGTTCAACAATGCCATTGAGTTGCGTTTGAAGAAGGCTACGCTACACCCCGGTGAGGTAACTACCTTGCAGGTTGTGGTGCAGAAGAAGAGTCTGCACAAGAGCAGAAAGCCGTTGAGGTTCCTGATCATCACCAATGATCCGGTAAGGCCGAAAGTAGAAGTGAACATTATAAGTGGTAAGTTATAAGTGGTAAGTTATAAGTAATAAGTAGTAAGTTATAAGTGGTAAGTTATAAGTGGGCAGATGGAGCATCCTGAAAACAACGAAGCATACAAAGGGCTGGCGGTCAACGCGGGAGTGGAGCAACCCTCTTCTGTGAACCCTTATCTGAAACGCAAGGCCCGCCGACGCGGACTCTCTGTGGAGGAGTATGTCGATGGCATACACCAGGGGAATATTACCATCCTGAGCCAGGCGGTCACGCTGGTAGAGAGTATGCTTCCCGAACATCAGGCAGTAGCGCAGGAAGTGATAGAGAAATGCCTCCCGTATGCGGGCAATTCCGTTCGTATCGGGATCAGTGGCGTGCCCGGAGCCGGGAAAAGTACCTCTATTGATGTCTTCGGACTGCATGTCCTGGAAAAGGGAGGTAAGCTGGCCGTATTGGCTATCGATCCCAGCAGCGAACGCAGCCGGGGAAGTATACTCGGAGACAAGACACGTATGGAAAAACTTTCCGTACATCCCGATTCTTTCATACGCCCCAGTCCTTCGGCAGGATCTCTGGGGGGAGTAGCCCGCAAAACGCGGGAGACGATCATCCTTTGTGAGGCTGCCGGATTTGATAAGATATTTGTGGAGACGGTAGGAGTGGGACAGAGCGAGACGGCCGTACATTCTATGGTAGACTTTTTCCTGCTTATCCAGCTGGCCGGTACAGGCGATGAGTTGCAGGGTATCAAACGGGGTATCATGGAAATGGCAGACGGGATCGTGATCAACAAAGCCGATGGCAGCAATATAGAGAAAGCTCAGCTGGCAGCTGCTCAGTTTCGCAATGCCCTGCATCTGTTCCCGGCTCCCGAATCGGGCTGGACTCCACAGGTGCTCACCTATTCCGGCTTCTACAACACAGGTGTCAAAGAGATCTGGGATATGATCTATGCGTACATTGCCTTTGTCAAAGCAAACGGTTATTTCGAATACCGGCGTAACGAACAAAGCAAATACTGGATGTATGAGAGTATCAATGAGCAGCTGCGCGACAGTTTCTATCATCATCCTGCCATCGCACCGCTTTTCCGACGGAAAGAACAACAGGTGTTGCAGGGCGAACTCACTTCTTTCGTTGCTGCCAAAGAGCTGCTGGATACTTATTTCCGGGAGTTGCGTGAGCGGTGTTCCGGAGAATAAGACCGGTGTGAACAAGCCGGCAGCCGGCCAAGCGGCACAATCTCCGTGAAAGCCTTTCTCAGAGTTTTCCTTCTGCTTCCAGCTGTTCCCTGGATTTGCTCTGTGTCACTATATAGACTCCCAGAAAGACCAGTCCTATGGCTACCCCTTTTTGCCAGCCAAACACATCCATACCCAGGGCCACAGTTACTATAGAAGCTACGATCGGCTGTACATAATTGTACATACTTACGATGGTAGGACGCAGGAGTTTCTGGCCTGTCATCATACAGATGTAGGAAAGGAAAGTGGCTCCCAGTACCACATAGCCCATCTGTGCCCAGAGTTGCCAGGATACGGACATGAAATCTATCGAGGCAATGTCGCGGTAGGAGAAAGGGAGGTAGCAGAGGGAAGCATAGATAAACAACCATTTGCTGATGGTCACCGGAGAATACCGGGAGATCAGTCCACGGAACACAGTCAGGTAAATCGCAAAGCTTAACTGGGCCACTAGACAGAGGATGTCTCCCCAGATACTGCCCGACTTGCCACCAGTGTCGGTCTGGCTGCTGAGGATCAGGATCAGCGCTCCCAGGGCACCGACAAATATCCCCGATACTTTCTTGTGGGTCACAGGTTCTTTCAGATACAACGCTGCCACGATCAGGGTGATGATCGGTGTGGTGGTAGTGACAATGGAAGCATCGATCGGAGAGGTCAGTGACAAACCGAATATAAACATCCCCTGATTGAATACCACACCGAACAATGCCGCGAAAAAGAGTTTAAGCATGTCCTTATGATCTATGTGTTCGCGGGGAAGGAAAAGCGACAAGATCCAGAATGCGATGGCTGCTCCTACCATGCGGAAAGTGGTCACCGAAAGGGCACTGAATACCGCTAATACAGACTTTCCGATAGGCGCGTTCAACCCCCACAATACATTGGCAGCCAGCATGGCGGTATGCCCTTTCAGGCTTTTATCATTTGACATCTGAATCGTCGTTTTTGAAAATTTCCGGCAAATATAGTGAAAGCCGCGGGGCATTGCGCAAGTTCACTTGCGAAAATGTCCGGGGTGCATCCTATATGCTATATATATAGTGAAAGCCGGGGTATGGCGCAAGTTTACTTTAAAAATGCCTGAAGCACATCCTATATGCTATATAGGTATACAAAATTGAGTTTGATTTGTTTACTCCGCAGGTAGAAAACAGAGCGCCTGACCAGGTCTTATACCTCTGAAGTTATCCGGACTCCGCGAACCAGATATTCCCTTGCGATAGCGGTAAACAGACTTTCTCTTTCTGTGGGATCTGGCAGCGTCGTGCACGCCTCTGTAGGTGAAAAGGAACTCATGGGTAGAACGTAAGTCAGTATCAGGATTGTTCTAAATAGTTGGTTGGCTGTGAATTATGATTGTCTCTCTCCGGAAATACCAGTATCGGCAGTTTTATTTTCTTGTCTACTGTCTGATCCGGGGTATTTTTGGTAAAAAGATTCCAGATACAGGTATCTATGCACCTTCCGGAAAGATGTTTTCCGGGAAAAGAAATAAAGCCTGATCTTGTTCTTTTTATCGCCCTTCCAAATAGCTTTATTCATTTCATTGAAGTTATGGACAACGCCATTTATTCAGTTTCTATCGTACGGCTTTTCTCTATCCTGCAAGCCTGTCTGGGACAAACTAGAGAAGAGATCAGGAACATCCTGAACCGGCAGGATATGTCCGGACTGGAAAGTGTCACAGATCCGGTCATGCACTACAGCTACATCCAGTGTCTTACAGATACAGAGGCTTTGCTGAAGTTTAGTTTTGACTGGAGCAATCGGCTGGATAGGGAAACCACCTGCCTGAAAGCCGCACTGTTTATAGACATCGAGAACAGCATCAATCCCTATCTTTACCACTGTTTCCGGCATTACCAGCGGATCGATATGATGCGTTGGGTCGATCTGAGAATGGGTGATAAGATCGAATTCCTTTTCTTTGAAGAAGGATTTGTTCTTTCCTTTACCCGTGTGGGAAAAGAGAAAGCGGAAGAATGGTACCGTGGGCTGGATCTCTTCTCTGAAGAAGAGATCTACCTGTGATCTCCTTCGTTCTTACCTGATTTTGTATTTTGTAGGACCGCACCTGCCAGAAAAACCATTTCCGGAAAAGAGAAATAGGAATTTTTTCTGTAAGTTTGTCTGATAAAATCTTTGCGTATGGAAAAACAGGCTCATTACATCAGGCATATCGAGATCGATGCTCTCTGGGGAAGGTTGCGTATCGACTGGGAATTGCGTCCGGATGTGAATATCCTTTCCGGAATCAACGGAATGGGTAAAAGTACCATCTTGCGTCATTCAGTCGATCAGCTCGACCGTCTGTCCGGTAAGATCCGGAACGGGAACACCTTTGGTGTGCATATCACCTTCGATGATCCGGAAGCCACCTATATACCCTACGATGTGATCCGCAGCTACGATCGTCCGTTGCCCGCGGGAGATTTTGCTACCCGTGTGGAAGATGCTGTCATACGCTCCGAACTGGACTGGCTGCTCTATCAGCTCCAGCGTCGGTATTTAGATTATCAGGTCAATATAGCCAACCGGATGATCGAGTTGCTCCACAGTACGGATGAAAATGAGCGTATGCAGGCCACTCAGTTGTCGCGTCAGAAACAACATTTTCAGGATCTGGTAGATGAACTGTTCGCGTATACCGGTAAGACGATTGACCGCAAACGGAATGACATCGCCTTCTATCAGAATGGAGAGTTGCTTTGTCCGGATAAACTCTCTTCCGGAGAAAAGCAGATGCTGGTGATCCTGCTCACGGTGCTGGTGCAGGACGGAGAACATACTGTTTTGTTTATGGATGAGCCGGAAGCCTCTTTGCATATCGAATGGCAACAACGGCTGATCTCTATGCTCCGGGAACTGAATCCGAACGTACAGCTGATCATCAGTACCCATTCTCCGGCAGTGATCATGGAGGGGTGGTTGGATGCGGTGACAGAGGTGAGTGACATTTCTACTCCCATTGAGGCGTAATACCTGTGCGGATCATGGCAAAACGTCTTACTGAAAATATAACTTCTACATACCTGCACGCGGCCAATCAGATGCGTCCGCGTACGGCGCGCCGACGCATTGTGGCGTATGTGGAAAGCTACGACGATATACCTTTCTGGCGTTCGCTGCTCGAAGAGTTTGAAGACGAAAGCCGCTATTTCCATGTCATGCTTCCTTCGGCAACCTCCTTAGCCAAAGGAAAGAAACCGGTATTGATGAATACCCTTCATACGGAAGAGCTGGGCCGCAGCCTGATCGCCTGTGTAGACAGTGACTATGACTTTTTGTTGCAAGGTAAGACTGACGTGTCTAAGAAGATCAATACCAATCCGTATATTTTTCAGACGTACGCTTATGCCATTGAGAACTATCGTTGTTATGCAGGTAGCCTGCACCGGGTGTGTGTACAGGCCACACTGAACGACCGGAAGCTGATTGACTTTGACTCTTTCCTGACAGCGTATTCGCGCGCGGTCTATCCGCTTTTTCTCTGGTCGGTCTGGTTCTACCGTAAGAACGATACCCGAACTTTTCCGATCAATGCCTTCAACAGTTGTACCCGTCTGGGAAATGTGAACCTTCGTCATCCGCAGAATGCTTTACAGGGGGTACGCAAGCAGGTCAGTCACAAACTACAGGAGTTGGAAAAACGTTTCCCGGAGCACATAGAACCCGTGCGTTCGTTGGGCAGGGCATTGCTGGATCTGGGGCTCACCCCGGATACCACCTATCTGTATATTCAGGGGCATCATCTGGTCGAGAATGTGGTGCTGCCGCTTCTGATCCCTGTCTGCACGGTGCTTCGCCGGGAGCGGGAGCGGGAGATCTCCGAACTGGCCGGACACGATCGTCAGTATCGCAACGAACTCTCCGGATACCGCAACAGCCAGGTCAAAGTTGAAGAAGTGCTTCGCCGGAATACAGGCTATCGCCGTCTGTTCCTTTATGAATGGATCCGGGAAGATATCCGTCGGTTCCTGGATCAGGAGAAATAGAGAACATCCTATCTCTTTTACAGGAACGGTCCGGATCTTGCCCACTTCTGGGGCCGGTCTTGTGTGGAGCAAGATCTTCCGGGCCTCGATACGCTATTCTGCCAGGGTGTAGAAAAAGCTGTTTATAGCTTCACACAGGCAACAGGTGCTCCGGGAAGGCGGCAGAAAAAGGAGAGGAACAGAAAATTCAATTATTTGTGGAAAGTCAAAACAGTTTCTTATATTTGTACCCCCTGTCGGTGACCTCCACCGGCAGCACATATTTTATTCTCCTATTGATATACACGCATGGAAAGACTTATCTATCGTATAAAAGAATTGTTGCTGGACCTGGGACTTGCGCCTGAAACAGCGGACAGGGCAGATCACTTCATCGCTTTTCTGCTGGTCATTGCACTCGCGTTTCTGGCAGATGCCTTTTGTCGTAAATTCATTCTGCGCGCCATTGAGAAGCTGGTACAGAATACAAAAGCTACCTGGGACGATGTACTTTTTGGCCGGAAGGTCATGATCCACCTGAGCCGTCTGGTAGCACCGATCATTATTTGCGTGCTGATCCCTGCTGTATTCCGTGATCAGACGGAAACCCTGGATTTTATCCGGCGTGTCTGTAAGATCTACATGATCATCGTCTTTCTGTGCTTTCTCAATGCGCTGTTCGTAGCCATCTATACGTTGTACAGTTCCATGGAAAAGTACCGGGAGCGTTCGTTGAAGATGTTCCTCCAGACTTTCCAGATCATCCTGATATTTATCGGGGGGATCTGTATTGTAAGCATACTTATCAATCAGTCGCCTGCCGTACTGCTTACAGGCCTGGGAGCTGCCGCTACGATCCTGATGCTGATATTTAAAGATTCCATTGTAGGTTTTGTAGCAGGTATACAGTTGTCTGCCAACGATATGCTGAGGGTGGGCGACTGGATCACCATGCCTAAGTACGGGGCAGACGGTGATGTGATAGAGGTAACTCTGAATACGGTGAAGGTGCAGAACTGGGACAAGACCATCACCACGATCCCGCCGTACGCGCTGATCAGTGATTCTTTTCAGAACTGGCGGGGAATGCACTCTTCCGGCGGGCGGCGGGTGAAACGTTCGATCCATATAGATATGCACAGTGTACGGTTCTGTACGCCGGAGATGCTGGAAAAGTATAGCAGGATACATCTGCTCAGCAATTATATCGAAGAAACACAACGGATAGTTTCGGAATACAATGCTCACAATCAGATAGATAATTCTATCCTGGTCAACGGTCGCCGGCAGACCAATCTGGGAGTATTCCGTGCCTATCTGACCAACTACCCGAGAAACCTGCCCACCGTCAATCAGCATATGATGTGTATGGTGCGTCAGTTGCAGCCTACTGAGCAGGGGATGCCTCTGGAACTCTATTTTTTCTCCAATGGAACAGACTGGGTGTTCTATGAAGGTGTACAGGCCGATGTCTTTGACCATGTACTTGCCATTATCGGAGAGTTCGACCTGCGGGTGTTCCAGGACCCCAGTGGCGCCAATTTTCGTTCGTTATCCGGCAGTGTTTCCGGAAACGCGATTTAGAACAGAAAGGAAGAAACCGGCAGGCGACTGCCTCCATACCGTATGGAGATGGCCTTTTCTTGTCTTTCCTTTTCTTTTTGGATGGGTTGCCCGGGTTGTTCTTTTCCAGGGCCCTCAGGCAGGATGGTGTGGCTTTTTATCGTGTGTTTTATGGGAAAAAGTTCCTTTAGTAAGTCAGCATACGGTCCGGAGCAGTCCTGAATGATCTGCATTTTGCCAACCTGTCAGCAAAGTATTGGCAAGATGTTGCCACTTTGTTGGCAAAACCTTGCCAACGCACTGCGAAGAATGCGTAAAAAGCACCATCCTGCCCCGTGTCTCTATGGGGAAGCAATCTCTTCGGTACCTACCCTCATAGCAATACTTCCCCGTCCGTGGATCGCTGTCAGTAACCTTGCGGTCAACTGAAAAGTGGTTATTATAAATTAAGGCTAAGGAGTATAGTAAAAACAAAAAAGTATAGTATCTTTGGAGTACTGATACTTTGATACGCTTATGCAGAAGACGCAACACCATATTATCCGTGAGATCACTCCTCTTTCCGACAAAGACTGCTTTTATATAGCCGAACGGTATAAGACAGAGTTTACCTATCCCATTCACAATCATGCTGAATACGAACTTAATTTTACGGAAAAAGCCGCGGGAGTACGTCGGATCGTCGGAGATTCTACGGAGATCATCGGTGATTACGACCTGGTACTGATCACCGGCAGGGAACTGGAGCACGTGTGGGAGCAACATGAATGTTGTTCAAAGGAGATCCGTGAGATCACCATACAGTTTTCTTCTGATCTTTTTCTGGAAGGTTTCCTGCATAAGAATCAGTTCGATTCTATCCGCAAGATGCCGGATCGCGCGCAGAAAGGACTCTGTTTCCCGATGTCTGCCATCCTGCGGGTCTATCCTATGCTGGATACGCTAGCTTCCGAGAAGCAAGGGTTTTACGCGGTAATCAAATTCCTTACGATTCTGTATGAGCTGTCTCTTTTCGGAGAAGAAGCGCGTATGCTGTCCAGTTCCTCTTTTGCCAAGATCGGTATACAATCCGATAGCCGCAGAGTGACCAAAGTGCAGGAATATATCAATATACATTACAAAGAAGAGATCCGCCTCAGTCAGTTGGCCGATATGGTGGGGATGACCCCTGTCTCTTTCAGCCGTTTCTTCAAACTGCGTACAGGGAAGAATCTTTCCGAATACATCATAGACATTCGTCTGGGGTTTGCCTCCCGGCTGTTGGTCGATTCTACCATGTCTGTGGCAGAGATCTGCTATGAGTGCGGGTTCAACAACCTGTCCAATTTCAATCGTATCTTTAAGAAGAAAAAAGGATGTTCTCCCAAAGAATTCCGTGAGCAGTACCGGAAGAAAAAGAAAGTGGTCTGACTCCCTGACTCTCTGTCTGTCCGCGACGAATGGCTCTGTGCCACGTGTCCGCCAAAGGCAGCAGGCTGACCCCTTCTGCCGGGAAGGGCCTGTCGGAGATCAGGTTTGAAGCCGCTTTCCGGTAGGTGCGTTACTGGCTGGTCCGGATGATACACAGAACAATAAGGCAGAAACTTACAGATTTCTCAAACATACAGGCAGAAGTTTATGGAGCCCAACGAACGGGAACCTAACACTCAATACTTTCAATATAACAGCAGCAGTCTATGGAATCCAACGAACGGGAACTTTTCAGTAAAGAGGTATATGAAGTGGTGGCTCAGATCCCTTATGGTCGGGTGATTACCTATGGAGATATCGCCTGGTTGTTGGGCAGACCCAACTATTCGCGTCGGGTGGGGGCTGCGCTGAAAGGTTGCGCGGAGGCTGATCTGCCCTGTCACCGTGTGGTGAACACGCAGGGTAGACTGGTGCCCGGGTGGGCGGAGCAACGGATCTTGTTGCAGCGGGAAGGGGTGAACTTCCGCGGGAACGGATGTGTGGATCTGAAAACAAATAGATGGAAGTATGAAGATAATAAGTAAGTGTTCATCATTCAGGGTATGCATACTATGGCCTCTCTACAGGTAATCCCTTTCTCTGTAGGCAAAGGAAGAGGAGCCCATTTTGTAGATACGCTTATAATTAATCCTATATCGTGTTTCTTCAAGATAACGGAACCTTATCTATACAATGGATGAGAACTTTCTGTTTATACAATGAATACTTCCCGGCTGGTGTTCCGGTCAGGGAACGCTCCCGATGTCTTTTATGGCTTTTTGATGGCTACAAATGTGATTTGTAGAAATACGTGTAGAGGTTTCTTATAAATTTGATTAGATTTGTAACTGATCTACACAGATACAGACAATTTACCCGGCAGACAATGGACAAAAATACAGAAATCCGGATTGTCGCGGGGATCCTATTCGCCCTGCATTTCTTCAATTTTCTATGGTTGAACGCTCATTACAACGCGATGGTCACTCACGAAGAGAGTGTACAGGCAGCCTGGAGCCAGGTAGAGAACCAATACCAGCGACGGGCCGATCTGATCCCTACTCTGGTTGCTCTTTTTGAGAGGTATGCCGCGCGCGAGATGAAAACCTTCGAAGAGGTCGCGGAAGCCTGCACGCGGGCAGCTTCGTCCGTGTAGATTCCGAAGTTCTTACGGAGGAGACGTTGCGACAATATCAGCGTGTGCAGATGGAACTGAGTACAGCCGTATCCCGGATGATGGTGATCTCTGAAAGGTATCCGGATCTGAAGACTAACAAGAGTCTGGAGGAATTGAATGTGCAACTGGAAGGGACTGAAAATCGAATTGCCGTAGAGCGTAAGAGATTCAACGAGGCCTCCCGGAAATACAATACATACATCCGTCGATTTCCGAACAGTATGCTTGGAAAGGTATTCGGATTTTCTCCCCAGGCCTATTTCACAGCCGAAGTCGGTTCAGAGAAAGCACCTGCTATTAAATTTTAAATCTTACGGATATGCGACAGCTCGTACAGAGAACCGTCAGCCAAAGATCCTGCCTGATCATTGGCTTTGTTTGGTGCCTGTTATCTGTCTCTTCTTTGGTATGGGGAGCAGACTACACAGTGAGTACCGTACCCCATGTCAGACAAGTGGATGGCGACAACTATGTCAGCAATCCCGACGGGATCCTTTCGCCTGTAGAGGTCGATCGTATCAACCGGATCCTGAAAGAACTGGAAGATAGTCACAGCATTGAGGTGGCGGTAGTGGCGATCCATAGCATTGGGTACAGGGATTCCAGGGAGTTTGCCACGGAATTGTTCAACCATTGGGGAGTCGGTAAAAAGGAAGATGACAACGGATTGCTGATCCTGCTGGTGACGGACCCCTTACAGCGTTCTGTGGTCTTTGAAACAGGTTACGGGCTGGAAGGTATCCTGGCCGACGCGGTTTGCTATCGTTTACAGCAAGACTATATGATCCTGGCTATGAAGGAAGAGCGGTATAGCGAAGGGATGCTGAAGGGGGTAGAGGCTGTTGCCGGGTATCTGAAGGCAAGTGATTACGAACGAAGAAACTTTCTGGATTCGACCTCTTCCTCTTCCGGAGACAGGACAGAGGTGATAAGTATGCTGATCGGTGGGTTACTTTGGTGTTTGCTCATGGGGCTGGTTGTCTATTGGGTGAGAAGTGCGAAGAGGCGAAGGCACAAATGCCCAAAATGTACAAAAGCTACCTTTCATCGGGAAAGGCTGGAGATTCTTGCTCCTGCTACGTATACTTCTACGGGATTGCAGAAAGAGACGCGCAGGTGTAGCAGTTGCGGACATCTGGAAGAAGTGAGTAGCATGATTCCGATGCTGGTAAGGGTAAGAAGAACCTATTATAGTCCGGGCAGGAGCAGATCGTATAGTTCCGGCAGAAGTCGGAGCTACAGTTGCAATTCTTCCGGAAGTTCCGGTACTTCCCGGAGCAGTTCTTCCCGAAGCAGCGGACGTTCGTATGGCGGAGGTCGTTCTGGCGGGGGAGGGGCCAGGAGTAAATTCTGATCCTTGGGCAGCAAACCCCTATAAAAGAGGTGAAAAAGTAAATAGCATACAACTATGAGACATACGGAATAGCCCTTACTATGATCCAGGACAGTAAGGGCTGTTTTTTATCTCTGCTATGTATTATCTCTTGTTTTTATTCGGAGGGAACGTTGCTTTTCCCTATGTAAAGTTCAAAAGCCAGTGCGGTTACATTCATTCATACCTCAGAGATAATTTCTAACCGAACCCCTGTTTTCCCGGTAGTCTGTGTATACACACGGAATATCTACTATTTTCTTTCCCGGTAAGATCCATGAACAAGTAAATATGCTGTTAGATGGAAATTTCAGTAAAACCGGTATCTCTTTTTTCGCCAATTTTGTGAAACAAGTGTGTATAAGTTGTTTTTTGAATAATGAAGATCATTGCACACATGGAAGTTATGACTCTGTTGTGTGTGCTAAATCAGCTTTTTTCTTTGTAATTACTGGTGCCCTTACAGGTATGAAAGTACCTGTGTTTGTACAGAAGATCTTCTATTTTGTATGTAACGGGTAGCGTGTGTAAAGATAGTTTATAAGAGCCAGAGGAAGTAATGCAGAGAGATCTCAGTCCGCCCTTACTCGCACTTGGGAATTGATTAATTTTATAGTTGATAAGTTTGTATTTACTTGTTTTTTGACTTTCCGCTCCCTTATTTTGAACCCAAACAAAGAAAGTCGGATTTTTCCAGCCAACTTTCTGAGATTATGAGCAATAGCGACTAAGATAAACTCTGTTTTTACCTTCTGGAGTCCTCTTCATCTAAACCGATTGAACGGTGAGTTATATTTTATTTGGCCAGAAACCGCTTCGGGTTCCATACACCGCTTACCTCTGTGATAAATTCCCTTTTGTGATGTTAAACGCTCTCGTGCTTTTCGTTTATATTCTTCCAGTTTGTAATTAACCTCCCTTATTCTGTTACCTTGCCCTTTGTGACACTTTCCTCTTAGTGGACATCCCTGGCCGTTCTGTGCCTGGTAACGGCTAAGGGTGGAGATGTATCCTAAATCCGATTTATTTCTTCTCTGACCTATATGCTGTAGTTTTTGTCCCATGGGGCAGATAAAGTAATCCTTCTCTTTATTATAAGACAGGTTCTGCACAGCAAAAGCATCCTTCTTTCATCCTCTCTTGTATTCTTTATGGAAGTAGGTATATTTGACATAGCCTTCGATAGGGTTATTTTCCATAAATTCATAGTTCTGCTCACTGCCATAGCCTGCATCAGTTATCACTTCTCTGGATTGTTTTCCATAAGCAATTTTAAAATCATTCAGCATGGAAGGTAAAGTAGCCGTATCGCCAGCTCTTCTGTACATACCCAAATTAGTGATAAATTGGTTTTCAGTTGCGATCTGTATGTTGTAAGCTGGTTTTAGCTGTCCATTCTTCATGTGATCTTCTTTCATACGCATGAAGGTAGCATCCTCATCGGTTTTACTGTAAGAATTACGATCACAGAGTTTTTCAAGCTGGGATTCCTACTTTTGTAAACGAGGCAGATAATCGTTTTGAAGTTACTGGACCTGCCGAGGTTCTATCTTATCCATTTTATCCAAACGAGAATTGAGCTCCTTTACCTTGGAGCCAAGAAGTTCACTGTTGGTGGGTTTAGAGTCTTGTGCTAACTCCTGCCTCTGTTTATCTTCTTCGGTATGCTGCTCAACTACTGATAATACCTGAGGGATTTTATCTTCGAGTTTACTTTTATTTTTCTCCACACTACCGCGCCAGACAAAGGTGTAACGGTTAGAGGCGGATTCAATTTTTGTACCATCTATATACCCAAGATCCAGACTGACATATCCTGACTCTTGTAATAAAAGAACGATTCCGGTAAAGAGTGCTTTGATAGCTTCTTTTAACCCTTCCCCCTGGAAACGGTTTATGGTACGGAAGTCTGGATGACTGTTACCTGATAGCCACATAAAGTAGATATTTTTCTCTAAGGCTTTAGCTATCTTACGGCAAGAGTAGATGTTACACAGATAAGCATAGAATAAAATTTTGAGTAGCATCCGGGGAGGGTAAGCACTGGTACCACTACCTTTATATTTAGATAGTAAACAGTCTATATTTAACTGGTCCACTACCTGATTGACTCTTAATACAGGATGATGCCTGGGGATGCGGCCCAAAAGATTGGAAGGAAAAAGAACGCATTAATTGGAAGTTAACTCTTTAAATATTATCTTAGCCATTACTTTTTTAAGGTTGTTTCTGCAACGTTAAGATACTAAATTTTAACGTATAATCAAAAAAGTAAAAAGGCTGAACCACTTTGGGGACAGCCTCTTTAGTATAAACCTGCATACCATTTTTTATGGCTTTTCCTTTTAACCTATCTATCATCAAGCGTATTATATAATATCTAAATGAATAAAAATGCTTACCTTTTCAGGCAAACTCATTAGCCCTGTTTTATGTATACTTACATCGTATTTTGTAAAAAATAATTCTTATCAACAAGTAATTTATGGAAAAACACATTATATTTGCCCATATCAGATTAGTATTTGTAAAGTCTTGTTAAAAAAATCACTATAGCTTATCTCTGCTCAGACGCATAAACTTTTTCCTCCATAAAAGGTTATAAATAAAAACAAAAGAGTAATTATACAACCAGAATATATTTTTTAGTAAAAGAAAAATTATGAAAAGATTGATGACAATAGTAGTTGCAGGAGCATATCTCAGTTCAGCTACAAGTTGCAAAAATGCTGCTGGAGAAAGCGATCTTCTACGGTTTGATCCAGACAAAAATGGCATAGAAAAAATAATAGAACTGGCAGATGGAAAAACAGTAAAGTGCCGTGCATATGAAAATATTTATTATGTGGCAAATGTAGTAGACTCAGCTTATCAATATTTAAACCTCTACATTCCCGAATCAGCCTACGACCACCATGAAAAGGTTCCTGTCTTCCTCAAAACAAATGTAGGCGGATACAGGGCTGCAAAAGCAGGTACCCCATCTGCAAAAGATGCTACAGGACGTGCGCTACAGGAAGGATATATAGTGGTTATTCCAGGTTCTCGTGGCTCTAACTCACAAATACTGACAGATAATGGAGAGGTATATACCGGAAAGGCACCAGCCGGGCTGATCGACCTGAAAGCGGCTATCCGTTACCTGCGCTATAATCACGCTGTACTGCCGGGTGACACCGACTGTATCATTACTGACGGTACAAGCGCCGGAGGAGCTATGTCTGCCCTACTGGGAGCAACCGGAAATCATCCGGTGTATGAACCTTTTCTGGAAGAACTGGGAGCCGCCAGTGAACAAGACGATATATTTGCTGCTGTATGTTTTTGTCCGATCACTGATCTAGACCACGCAGACATGGCATATGAATGGCTTTATCAGGGAACTAATACGAAAGGACGTGCTCTGACTCCTGAACAAATTGAGATTTCGGATGAACTGGCAGCCCTCTATCCTGCTTATCTGAATAGTCTGCAACTGAAAACTCCTGACGGAACCCTCCTGACAGATAGTAATTACAGGGAATATGTAAAATCATTCCTGATCGCTTCAGCCCGCCGGGCTAAAAATGCGGGAGCAGAAATCCCGGAAGATGCCGGCTTTATTTTTGATATGGATGCTCACAGCTCACAGAAAGAGAATATAACCGGACTTGACCTGGATACTTACCTGGAATATGTGGTAAGTAAACAGGTGCTTAAAATACCTCCCGCTTTTGACGCGATGAATGTACTGAGTTCCAGAGCTACTCCGGAGAATGAAGTCTTCGGTGACCAGAGTGGAAATGCAGCAAACTTCACAGACTTCAGTTTGCAAAAAGCAACTAATAACCTTAATGCCACACTCGATCCCTCCATTAAAGAGAAAGTACATATCATGAATCCGATGTACTACATAGGGGACAGTAAAAGCACTACCGCTCCTAATTGGTATATCCGTCATGGTGCGATAGACAGGGATACAGGGTTCCCGGTTCCAATCAACCTTTACACCCGGTTAATCAATCAAGGATATAACGCAGATTTTGAACTGGCGTGGAATAAGGCGCATACCGGAGATTATGACCTGGATAATCTTTTTGAATGGCTGAATGAACTTATTAAAAATACCCGATAATAAAAAGATAAGAATGAAAAATCCAGTTTTAATCTGCCTTTTTGTTTGCCTGCTTATTTTGCAAACTTCCTGTAAAAAACCTAATCCTATCCTGAGCGTAATAGCAATGACCGAGGTGTTTGGTGATGGTCAAAAGGTGACGGCTGCCATTGTAGAATATGAAACAGATATCAGAAATACTTCTATCTCTGCCAATGATTTCTCTGTAGAAGGAAGAACGGTTACAAAAGTATATGCCAATACTTCTGCCAATAAAGCTTCGGAGGGGACTGACGGAAAGTATGTAGTGCTTGAACTTTCACCTGCCGACTCTGCTGCTACCCTTTTTGTGCAACAGGGAAGAACAAATGTATTGAAAAATGCACGTATTTCTGTCAAGCAAACAGGTACCGTTTATACAGTTGAGGGTAAAAAATATGGTCCCTGGGATCAGAGTTTACTGGATAATAAACAGATTAATCTGGTAGTTGATGATTTTATCCAGGGTAAATATAAGGACCCGGAAACCGGAGAAACTTTAGATTACAACCTGTTTGTGCCCCGCGATTATGATAGTAGTAAGAGTTATCCGCTGGTAATGTTTATCCACGATGCCGGAACGATCAGTAATGAAGTGAAAACAACATTAGTACAAGGGCTTGGAGCCGTGATTTGGGCTACTCCGGCAGAACAGGCTAAACACGAATGTTTTGTGCTCGCTCCACAATATGATACTCTGATTGTAAATGATGATTCTGAAGCAGGGGACTATCTTGACATCACGATTCATTTGATTGAAGAACTGATCGGAAAATATAATATTGATACGAATCGCCTGTATGCTACCGGACAATCGGGTGGCTGCATGATGTCTATCGCCATGAACATTAAATATCCTGACTTCTTTGCTGCTTCTTTTCTTGTAGCCGGCCAGTGGAATGCCAACCTTGTAGCTCCGGTAGCTAAAAAAGAACTCTGGATTGTGGTTTCGGAAGGAGATGAAAAGGCTTATCCGGGAATGAATGCTATCACTGCGGAACTGGAAAAAGAAGGGGCAAAGGTGAGCCGGGCATTCTGGGACGGCAGGTCTACTCCGGAGGAATTTGAAAAAGATGTAGAAAAAATGCTGGCAAAAAAAGCAAATGTTAACTATGCTGTATTTGAAAAAGGAACAGTAGTACCGGAAGGAATGAAAGATGATAGCGGAAGTAATCATATTTGTACATGGAGAATTGCTTATACAATTGAGGGTATAAGGGATTGGTTGTTCAAGCAGGAAAAACTAAATAATAGTGAAGAAGATAAATAACTATTCAGTGAATAAATAACCATGAATACTTTTTTACTTAATTACCTGACAATTAATTTATTATTATCCACTTACATGCTTATATAAAAATCAAAAAAGAGGCTGAACCACTTTTGGGACAGCCTCTTTTTTGATTTGACAGTCTATCTGGAATTATTCACCATCCACACCCCATTGCTGTCTGGCCAGACGCTTGTAGTTGTTGTATCTCCACTTCGCGTTGTCCTCGGCAGCCTGGAAGAGCTCTTCCGCTTCTTCCGGGTACTGTTTCATTACCGATGAGTAGCGTACTTCACCCTTAAGGAAGTTCTTGAACTCTGCCCAGTCCGGTTCTTTGGAATCGAGCGTGAACGGATTCTTTCCTTCTGCTTCCAGCGCGGGATTGTAGCGCCACAGATGCCAGTAGCCACATGCTACCGCTTTGGTGATCTCATCCTGCGATTTACCCATACCGGATCTCAGACCGTGGTTGATACAGGGTGAGTAAGCGATGATCAGGGAAGGTCCGGGATAGGCTTCCGCTTCGCGGATCGCTTTCAGGGTCTGCGCCTGATCGGCACCCATTGCGATCTGTGCTACGTATACATATCCGTACGTGCTGGCCATCAGACCGAGGTCTTTCTTGCGTACACGCTTGCCAGCAGCAGCAAACTTGGCGATAGCACCTACCGGAGTCGCTTTGGACGACTGTCCGCCGGTGTTGGAGTAAACCTCTGTATCGAGTACCAGGATATTGATGTCTTTACCGGTAGCGATCACATGGTCAAGACCACCGTAACCGATGTCGTAAGAGGCACCGTCACCACCGATGATCCACTGCGAACGTTTGATCAGGTACGATTGCAATTCGGCGATCTGCTTGCAGTGCGGGCAGCTGTCTTTCTTAGCCTCTACCAGCGGAATGATCTTTCCGGCCAGTTCTTTGGTCTTTTCAGCGTCCAGCATGTTGTCGATCCATTCCTGGAACAACCCTCTGTAGTCTTCCGGACAGCAGTTTCCGGCAATGGCTTCCCGCATCACTTTCACCAGGCGGGCACGCATTTTTTCGTTGGCCAGTTCCATACCCAGACCGAATTCGCAGAAGTCTTCGAACAGGGAGTTTGCCCATGCCGGACCCTGTCCGTTCTCGTTCTGTGTATACGGAGTAGAAGGAACCGAACCCGAGTAGATAGAAGAACATCCGGTCGCGTTGGCCACCATTTCGCGGTCGCCATACAACTGAGAGATCAGCTTCACATACGGAGTTTCCCCACAACCCGAACAAGCTCCGGAGAACTCGAACAGCGGTGTGGCGAACTGTGAGTTCTTCACGTTCGATTTTACATCTACCAGGTGCTGTTTGCTCTTCACATGGTCTACACAGTAGGTCCAGTTGGGTACTTCGCCCAGCTGGCTTTCCAGGGTTTTCATTTCAAGTGCTTTGCCACCTTTCTTCGGATTGCCCGGACATACATCCACACAGTTGCCGCAACCCATACAGTCGAGCGTGTCTACCTGCACACGGAAAGTCATGCCGTCGAATACCTTACCTATGGCTTTCAGGGTAGTGAAGCTGGCACATTCCTGCTCTTTCGCATCCAGCACGAACGGACGGATGGAAGCGTGCGGACAAACGTAGGCACACTTGTTACACTGGATACAGTTTTCCGGGATCCACTCCGGTACGAAAGCGGCCACACCGCGTTTTTTATACTTGGAAGTTCCCTGGAACCAGGTACCGTCTTCGATACCTTTGAACGCGGATACCGGAAGCAGGTCGCCGTCCTGCGCGTTGATCGGACGCACTACTTCGTTGATGAACGCGGGGTCGTTGTTGGCTACCGCTTCATCATCCGGTAGGTTGGCCCAGGCGGGATCCACAGCCAGTTTTTTGTATTCGCCACCACGGTCTACCGCGGCGTAGTTCTTGTTGACAATATCTTCACCCTTCTTACCGTAAGACTTCACGATGAATTTCTTCATCTGCTCGATGGCCAGGTCTACCGGGATCACTTCCGTGATGCGGAAGAACGCGGACTGAAGGATGGTATTGGTGCGGTTGCCCAGTCCGATCTCCATAGCGATCTGGGTCGCGTTGATATAATATACGGAGATGTTTTTCTGAGCCAGGTATTTTTTCACGCGGGTGGGCAGGTTCTTCACCAGGTCGTCTCCCTCCCATACGGTATTGAGCAGGAAAGTTCCGTTCTCGCGCAGACCGCGTGTCACGTCGTACATATTCAGGTAAGCCTGTACGTGACAAGCCACGAAGTTAGGCGTATTTACCAGATAGGTAGAGCGGATCGGGTTGTCACCGAAACGAAGGTGAGAGCAGGTGAAACCTCCTGACTTCTTGGAGTCGTACGAGAAGTATGCCTGACAGTACTTGTCTGTATTGTCACCGATGATCTTGATCGAGTTCTTGTTGGCACCTACCGTACCGTCGGCTCCCAGACCGTAGAACTTGGCTTCGTACATACCTGCGCCACCCAGAGCGATCTCTTCTTTCGGAGGCAGAGAAGTGAAGGTCACATCGTCTACGATACCTACCGTAAAGTGATCTTTCGGGGAAGGAAGCGCCAGGTTCTCGAATACACTGATGATCTGAGCCGGAGTGGTATCATTCGATCCTAGTCCGTAGCGTCCGCCTACGATCAGCGGCGCGTTTTCTTTGCCATAGAAACATTCTTTCACATCCAGGTACAGCGGTTCGCCGTTAGCTCCTGGTTCTTTGGTACGGTCGAGTACGGCAATACGCTTAGCTGTCTGGGGCACGGCGGCCAGGAAGTGTCTGGCAGAGAACGGACGGTAGAGGTGTACAGCTACTAGACCTACTTTCTCGCCCTGAGCCACTAAGTGGTCTACCGCTTCTTTGGCAGCTTCTGTCACAGACCCCATAGCGATGATCACATTTTCCGCGTCTTCCGCTCCGTAGTAGTCGAACAGACCGTATTTGCGACCGGTGATCTCAGAGATCTGGTTCATATATTCCTCTACGATAGCCGGTACCGCTTCGTAGTAGTTGTTGCATGATTCTCTGTGCTGGAAGAATACGTCCGGGTTTTCGGCCATACCGCGTGCTACCGGTTTGTTCGGGTTGAGCGCGCGGGCGCGGAATTCGGCCAGCGCCTGCTGATCGATCAGCGGGGCCAGGTCTTCGTTTTCCAGTGCTTCGATCTTCTGGATCTCGTGCGAAGTACGGAAACCATCGAAGAAGTTCAGGAAAGGAACACGGCTTTTGATGGTAGCCAGGTGCGCTACACCTGCCAGGTCCATTACCTCCTGTACCGAACCCTCGGCCAACATGGCAAAACCGGTCTGACGGGTAGACATGACATCCTGGTGGTCACCAAAGATACAAAGCGCGTGTGAAGCCAGTGTACGTGCCGATACGTGGAACACGCAGGGAAGGAATTCTCCGGCGATCTTGTACATGTTGGGGATCATGAGCAACAATCCCTGTGAAGCGGTGTAGGTAGAGGTCAGCGCGCCGGCCTGCAACGAGCCGTGCACAGCACCCGCAGCACCTGCTTCAGACTGCATCTCTTCTACCAATACTGTTTCGCCAAAAATGTTCTTGCGTCCGGCGGCAGCCCATTCGTCTACGTACTCAGCCATAGTCGAAGAGGGAGTGATGGGGTAGATCGCGGCCACTTCCGAAAACATATACGAGATATGCGCGGCAGCCTGGTTTCCATCACATGTGAGAAATTTCTTCTGTTTAGCCATAATTGATAATAAATATATTAAGTAAAAAATAGATTGCTCAGTACAAAAAGCCGAGTAGCCACAGAGGGATCTGATTGCCTCGTCCTATTTCTGCTTTGTGCAGGACATACGTGATGTCCGGGTTGTTTTTGATGCGTGCTCCTTCTGTGCATATTTTGAAAGGCATGACCTCATCTACCAGGAAAGAGTAGTTCTTGTCACCTTTGTTCACCTTATGATCTTTCCACATCGTGTTTACGAAAAATGTGTCCAGTACGTCCTGCTCCTCTACCTGTACGGGGTAGATGGAGTACATCAGATTGGAATTGTGCATCATGATCTTGGATGGCTTCTTCGGGAAGTCTTCTCCCCGGGGATATACCATGTTGATCAGTCGCGCGTCTGCCAGGTACTTGATGTAATTCATCACCGTAGCCCGTGAAGTCTGTATCTCATTGGCCAGCTGGCTCACATTGGGGGCCTTGGGGCCATCTACAGCCAGCATATAGAGCAGCTTTTTTATCTTGGACAGATATTTCAGTTCGATCTGCTTGATGATCAGGATATCCACTTCGATCATCATGTTCATGGTTTTCAGCAGGTTTTCCGAAAAATTGCGTTTCTCTAAGAAAAACGGATAAAAGCCATGATGCAGATAATCCTGAAAATAGTCGAGCGGGCGTACCTTCGACAGTATGCTTTTGGCTATCTGCTCGTGATTGCCCAAGATCTCTTCCAGCGTATAGGCAGGAAAATCCATGCCGGTATGCAGGTTGAGAAACTCGCGAAAAGAGAGACCGCGCAGGTTGTAACTTTTCGCGATGTCGCGCAGTTCGAGGTTCTCCTCTTTCAGACGCATCACGGAAGAGCCGGTAAAGACAATGTTGAGGTTTGGATATCGATCGTAACATTCACGCAGTTCACGGCTCCAGTCCTGGAGCTTGAACACCTGATCAATCAGTAAAACTTTTCCCCCTCGTTTCTGGAACTCGCCGGCAAATTCCACCAATGAATGCGTGGTGAAATAGAGGTTATTCATATTTATGTACAGGCAAGAACGGTCGGTCCCAAATCTTTCTTTAGCATACTGGAGCAAAAAAGAGGTTTTTCCTACGCCTCGCGTACCCTTGATTCCGATCAGCCTGTCGTTCCAGTCAACCTCATCCATCAGGTCGCGGCGAACGGGAGCATTGGCATATTGAACAAGGTAGGCATGAGTGCGGTAAAATGCTTCCATGTATCAATATTGTTTTTCAGGGGACAAATATAAACTAAATTTTAGTATTTGCAAAGTAGAGATAGCAAAATTATCCCTGTTCTTTCTGGTTTTTACAAAATGTCAGCCAGTGACCATTTGTAGGTTTTACCCCTTTTGGCTGGACGATCGGGCCGGAACAGAGAATAAGAGAGAATATCACGGGGAAACCGGGTTGATAAAATGCACGGTGTCAGTCTCCTGGTGAAGTCGGGTCGCCTCCAGATAAAAAAGCGCGTAAAAATGTGACAAATGTTTTCTGTTGAAGGAGTTTTCCCGGTTTGCTGTCACTCTGTCTTGAACCGGATCGGAAGAAGTTCCGGAAGAAAAAAGCCAGTAAAAGTAATTCCTGAAGGAGAAAAACCGAAAGATTTTCTGTGAGTCACAGGCTTACGCGGATTGTCTCGGTAGAACATGGAGCAGGACTGGTGAGGACCTGGAGCTTCTTAAGCTGGGCCAGGAGTGAAAAAAGAGAGGGTTTAGAAGAAAAGAAGCAGGAAAATGGCCGTATCCTCCCTGTTTCTCTCTATTTTTGCTGCTGGTTTGCTGCTGGTTTGCCGATCCTGTGAAAAAGTGGTGTTTGCGGATGGGGGAAAACCGCGGCAAGATGTCCATAAAAGAGAAAAATGGGAAACCATACGTCAGAACATATCCTTGTCCTTTTTAATCCGGAGCACGATCTGGCGCTTGCCAACGGTGATCCGCACTATATGCCTTCCGCTGCTGTCCGGCAAATGATGACGGATCTGGCTGTGCTTCCGGCCTGGTATGCTCCGGCAGGCAGCAGGATAGTAGCCCCGTCGGCCTATAATCTGGCTTTTCTGGAAGAGATGCGGGAGTTTTTTCCCGATCTGCCTCGTGTGTGCACACCTCCGGAGGTGGCTACGGGGTGTTGGCAGGATGTACAGCCCTGGGGATGGGATGCTGTTGTGAAAAGGCGATTGCTGTTGCTGGGGGTGGATCCGGAAGTATTGCCCGATACAGACCGGTTGCGGCTTCTCCGTGAGATGTCGCACCGTTGGCAGGCAGTGCGTCTCCTGGCACGACTTACAGAGAAAGAGAGTGCCTGGTGTGGTGAATCGTTTTTCTTCACAGAAGAACAGCAACTCCGGGAGTATGTAGAGGGGCATCCGGCTACTGTATTGAAAGCACCGCTTTCCGGTAGTGGCAAAGGACTGAACTGGTGCAAAGGAGCATTCACACCGCATATCCGCCAGTGGTGCTTCCATGTGATCCGGCAACAAGGCGGTGTGGTAGCCGAACCGGTTTATCAGAAAGAAACGGATTTTGCCATGGAGTTTTCCAGTCACGGCAACGGGCAGGTAAAGTTTTGTGGCTACTCACTTTTTTGTACCAACGCGGGCGGAGCGTATGAAGGGAATGAGCTACTCTCCGACACGGCCATTGAACAACGTCTGAGCGGCTACCTTTCTGCTGAGGCACTCCGGAAAGTACGCGAATCTCTGGAACAGGAGTTGAGTCTGCTGTATGGAAAACTCTATACCGGATATCTGGGAGTAGATATGATGATCTGCCGTTTTTCTACGGCTCCGGTGTACCGCCTGCATCCGTGTGTAGAGATCAATCTGCGGATGAATATGGGGCTTGTGGCCCGCAGGATATATGATAACTATATACATCCGTGTTCCGCCGGGCTGTTCCGGGTGGATTATTATCCCACTGCCGGAGAGGCCGGAGAGGCACATGAAAAGATGAAGCAGGAACAGCCTGCCACTGTCTCCGCGGGACGGATCCTCTCCGGATATATACCGTTGGTGCCGGTGACTCCGCACAGTCAGTATCGCGCCTGGATCACGGTGCGTCCCACCTGACCTGAACCGGTTCACCCTCATTGCCATAGCGATCCATAGCCGTAACGGCAAAACAGGAATACTCCTTCCAGGGCAGGGCAGGTATATACACATACGTAGTTCCGTATACCCGTTGCGCGAGGATGTGAGCGGGATCAGACGTGTCTACCGGGAACTGATCAGCGGCGTAGATCACATAGGTAGGCGCGTTGTGCGGATCATTGTCTGTGGCAGGCTGCCAGCTGAGTTGATAGTATCCGTTCTCTTTCCGCTGCACGGTAAGTCCCGAAGGGGCTGAGGGCGCGACATCATCTAACCACGGCATAGGCGGTTGCAGCGCCGGAGTGGTGTAGTAGCGGTCTGTCAGCCGGTCGTACAGTCCCTGTATGTTATTCATCAGGAATTCCACCCGGTAATGTCCTTGCCCCGCCACCCCGGCGCGTCTGGTAAAACGGATCTGTCTTTCAATCTCCTGCAACTCCCAGTTGCCTTCCGACGGATCGAGGAAATAGATACCCATTCCCGGAACGATGTGACGGTTGTTGCTCTGTTCCTGCCAGTCCAGCAGGAACGGGTAGAACTGATCTTCCCGGAAATAGAGCATCGGATAGAGCTGGTCCTGTATGCCTTCTGCCAGCCAGCCTTGCGCGTCCTGGTGTACTGTGTGGTAGGCATTCCATCCGCGGGACGAGTATCGGGTCACATCCTGGAATTTTCCTACCGGACAGGTACTGACCTTCACCCAGGGTTTGATGGCTTTTACACCGTGGTAGATATGTCGCAGGATCTCTGTCAGATTGTCTCTGCGCCATTGTTCCAGGCTTCTTCCTTTGCCATAGGCGCGGAATTCTTTGTTGTCCGGGAAGCGCGGAGCCCGTTCGGGATAGCGGTGATAGTCGAAATGTACTCCGTCTACATCGTATCGGGTGATGATCTCTTCCGTGATCTTCATCAGGTACTTTTTGGTATCGGGATGTCCCGGGTTCAGGAAGTATTCATTCTTATAGGGGACACAGATGGCCGGTTGTTTTTTAGTAACTGATCGTTGTCCCAGGGAAGCTACGTGTCGCTTGTTGCCCAGCGGGATAGAAACGATCCACGCGTGACACTCCATGCCCCGCTTGTGGCACTCCTCTATCACGAAAGCCAGCGGATCGTAGCCCGGATCGGTGTTGGTCTTGCCGGTGAAGCTGGGTGTGAAAGGCTCTGTGGATGAGGGGTAACTCAGATCTCCCCGTGAACAGGTCTGGAAAAGCACCGTGTTGAAATTGGCCTCGCAGAGCCGGTCCAGCATATCCAGCAGTTCCGCCTGTTGCCGCCGCATGGCCAGTGTGGATGTGGCGCGGGTGCGGGGCCAGTCGAGACCATAGGCCGTAGTGATCCAGGCTGCCCGTACTTCCTGCTTAGGCTGCGCGTGTAAGGTGCTGCAAACAAGGAAGAAAAAAACGAAGAGAAAAGGTCGGTTCATCTCTTGAGAAAAATAGGTTCATTTGTCGGTAAAGGTAGTAAAAGTGGCGGGAATTTTGGGTGGATTACACAGATTATGTTACATTTGCCGGATCGAAAACGACAACACACCATGGTAACATTCACTTTGTGCTTTCTGGCACTGGCGGCAGGCTATCTGATCTATGGACGTTTTGTAGAGCGTATCTTCGGCCCGGATGACCGGCCGACCCCGGCTATCACACAGGCCGACGGGGTAGACTATATTCCGCTTCCTTCGTGGAAGATATTTATGATACAGTTTCTCAATATCGCCGGATTGGGGCCGATCTTCGGAGCCATTATGGGAGCCAAGTTCGGAACAGCTTCTTACCTGTGGATCGTGTTGGGAAGTATTTTTGCCGGAGCCACCCATGATTATTTTGCCGGAATGCTCTCTGTCCGTCACGGTGGGGAGAG
>Ga0192245_10013_pt1 | contig 90315 bp, 63 predicted proteins | sample Koala_Koa27_M3_FD_131238 | JGI IMG/M metagenome (GOLD analysis project Ga0192245, IMG submission 131238) | Enriched cells from koala feces incubated with labeled cellulose particles, San Francisco Zoo, California, United States - Koala_Koa2-7_M3 ...
GAAGCGCACCCAAAACAATTATAAAATTCTCCTTTTCGTTTTTATAAGTGGTTGAAAATCAAAAATATTGGTTTGCGGCTCGTACTCGTGACAAGCAAGAATTTGCAGTCCGGAGATTCTTAGATAAACTTAAATCTGAGGAGAATTTGGATATTGATTACTATCTTCCTACACGAATTGTCATATCGCAATTGAAATACCGTCGTAAGCGTAGTGAAGTTCCTGTTATTCGGAATTTGATTTTCATTTGTGCCACCAAACAGGTTGCTTGTGATATTTCTAATGTTTATAGTGCCCAGCTTTTTTATATGAAAGATCTCTCCACCCATTCTATGCTGATTGTCCCCAATAAGCAAATGGAAGACTTTATGTTTGTCATGGATCTGAATCCTGATGGGGTTAGTTTTGATACTGAACCTTTCGCTATAGGAAACAAAGTGAAAGTTGTTAAAGGAGATTTTTGTGGCATTGAAGGTGAAATAGCTACGGAATCTAATAAAACCTATGTTGTTATTCGTATCAAGGGTGTTTTAGTTGCCAGTGTCAAAGTACCCAAATCTTACCTGAAAATGATAAAGTAGTCTTATCTTAATTGAGATTAATCAAATTTTAATCATATACCAAATGAATTCTTTACTTTCTCGTGCTCTTGAGCTTCAGCATGCAGCTCATGAGCTGATGTATCTTGGTATGGACGGTGAACCTATCTATTCTGATACTTTTTTGTCGGTTAAATAAGGAACTTCTCGTCAAGTCCGATTCTCTTTTTTCCTCTCAGAGTTCCAATATTGAGGAAGAAGCCAACTTGTGTCTGGCTCTTCTGATGGGCTATAATGCTACCATTTATGATTATGGAGATAAAGGGCAGAAAAAACAAGTTGTTTTAGATCGAATCTATAATATTTTGGAGAAACTTCCCGCTTCTTTGCTTAAGGTCCGTCTGCTGACTTATACTTATGGTGAAGTTTATGAGGAGTCTATGCTTCAAGAGGCTCATAGCATTATAGGCAATTGGAATAAGGCGGCTTTGACTATTGAGCAAACGGAAGTAATGGAGGAGTTGAGAAATATTGAGGAAAATCCTTATCCTTTCGAGGTAATATAATAAGATTATTATCTAATCTAAGTTCTTTTCATGCGCGAATTTAATAAGATAAAAATAGCTGTAGCCGGAACTGGTTACGTCGGGATGAGCATTGCCACTTTACTGGCACAGCATCATGAAGTAGTGGCAGTCGATGTACTGTCCGAAAAGGTTGATAAGATCAATCATAAGATATCTCCTATTCAGGATGATTATATTGAACAATATTTGGCAGAAAAGCCATTGCGTTTATCAGCTACCCTTGATGGCGCTGCAGCATATAAAGATGCTGATTTTGTAGTTATTGCTGCTCCTACTAACTATGATCCGGTGAAGAACTACTTCGACACCCATCATATTGAAGATGTCATTGATCTTGTGTTGAGTGTTAACCCTGATGCTGTTATGGTCATCAAATCTACCATACCTGTGGGCTACTGTCGTAGTCTTTATGTCAAGTATGCTCAGCAAGGAGTTAAGCGGTTTAATTTGCTCTTTTCACCGGAGTTCCTTCGAGAGAGTAAAGTACTTTATGATAATCTTTATCCCAGTCGTATCATTGTAGGGTATCCTAAAGTAATGAGTGACGATCGGTTCAGTGCTGAAAACAAAGCTATTAAAGCTATTGCTGATGTGTCCATGCTTGAACTGGCTGCTAAAACTTTCGCTGATTTACTACAAGAAGGAGCCATGAAAGAAAATATTCCAACCCTCTTCATGGGCATCAAGGAAGCTGAAGCTGTAAAGCTCTTTGCTAACACTTATTTGGCTCTGCGTGTCAGCTACTTCAATGAACTCGATACTTATGCTGAAGTAAAAGGACTTGATGCACAAGCTATCATCCAGGGTGTAGGACTTGATCCGCGCATCGGTACCTACTATAACAATCCTAGTTTTGGTTATGGTGGGTACTGCTTGCCCAAGGACACCAAGCAGTTGCTTGCCAACTATGCAGATGTCCCCCAGAACATGATGACAGCTATTGTCGAGAGTAATCGTACTCGTAAGGATTTCATCGCAGACCAAATACTACGAAAAGCTGGATACTACACGGCTTCCAGCCAGTGGGATGCGCAGAAAGAGCAACAAATTGTAGTAGGTGTATTCCGTCTTACCATGAAATCTAATTCTGATAATTTCCGTCAGTCATCCATACAGGGTGTCATGAAACGTATCAAGGCCAAAGGTGCACAGGTTATCATCTACGAACCTGCACTTGAAGACGGTACTTCTTTTTTTGGTAGTACTGTAGTGAATGATCTTGTATGGTTCAAGCAGATGAGTCATGCTATCATCGCTAACCGTTATGATACTGGTTTGGATGATGTGAAAGATAAAGTATTCACCCGTGATATTTTCCGTAGAGACTAACCTTTTTTTATGACCATATTAGTTACCGGTTCTGCCGGCTTCATAGGTTCGAATCTAGTGGAGCGGTTGCTCACTACTGAGAGTCCCATCCAAATAGTAGGTTTCGACAGTGTGAACGACTACTACGATATCGATATTAAAGAGTATCGCCTCAACCGTTTAAGACAGATTGCTACTCGATATTCTGAGAGTACTTATACTTTTGTCAAGGGTAATCTTGCTGACAAGGCTCTTATCAATCGTCTTTTTGCTGACTATCGCTTCAATGTGGTGGTCAATCTAGCTGCACAAGCTGGTGTTCGATACAGTATCACCAATCCCGATGCTTACATCGAAAGTAACCTTATCGGTTTTTACAATATTCTCGAAGCCTGCCGTCATAGCTATGACAATGGGCAGAGTGGGGTACAGCACTTCGTGTATGCTTCTTCCAGTTCTGTTTATGGGAGCAACAAGAAAGTACCTTATAGTACTGATGATAAAGTTGACAATCCTGTCAGTCTCTATGCTGCCACTAAGAAGAGTAACGAATTGCTGGCCCATGCCTATAGTAAACTTTATAACATTCCTTCCACGGGTCTTCGTTTTTTTACAGTTTATGGCCCTGCGGGAAGACCTGATATGGCTTACTTTGGTCTCACTAATAAATTGATAAAAGGAGAGACTATTCAGATATTTAATTATGGTAACTGTAAACGTGACTTCACATATATCGACGACATTGTTGAAGGCATGCAGCGTATTATTCATGGTGCACCCCAACGCCAGATAGGAGAAGATGGCTTACCTATTCCTCCGTATAGGGTTTACAATATTGGTAACAGTACCCCAGAAAGTCTGCTTGATTTTATACAGATTCTTCAGGAAGAGCTGACCCGTGCTGGAGTACTTTCTGGAGACTACGATTTCGAGTCCCATAAAAAATTTGTTCCTATGCAACCCGGTGATGTTTCCGTCACTTATGCCGATACTACCGCTTTGGAGCGTGATTTTAACTTTAAGCCCCACACTCCGCTTCGTGATGGTTTGCGCAATTTTGCCGAATGGTATAAGGCATTTTATCTGAAATAAAATGTATGAAACGAGCTACATAGACATGCTTCAACTATTTTGAATTTAACAAGAGAGTAATTTGTGGCTCACATTTTGGAGGGTATATACTAAGATAAAAAAATATCCATTTATTGATGCCGTATTTTATTGCTTTTTGATGGATATACTAAAAAATATCTTCCTTCATAATGAAAAAGGCAAATAACCATGTTATGTCCTTCAGAATTCAGAGTAAAACTTTGTAATTGCATGTGAAAAGCAATTTAGGGTAAAGTGGCTATTTTACTCCTGTAAATATAATTCACTTTATCGTGACCCTTACAATTTCTGTTTGAGTACTTAAGTATAATTATATGGAGATGGCTTTAGGGGTATTGTTTCGTTTGGTGAAGATATGATGAATTTAAAGGCTAGGCTATTTGTGAATAGGCTTGTATTGAAAAGGTATTTATGCATGGTGGATTCTGTTTGTAATTACAATTAACATTTCATTAGCTAGTTAATAATTGTTTTTAATATGGTAATAAATAGATATAAAGTAATAGTAGGTAATCTATTTAGTAAGAATATTATAACCAGATTGCATGCAAAATTAGTTGAACGACCTATAAGTTTATCTGATAAAAATGTTTTTAAAAAGCAACAAGTACTTCTAGATGAAATCCTTCATGCAGCTATTAAACATACAGAATATTATAGATGTAGATTTATTAATACTTGCCATGTCTCTATAAATGATTTTCCGATAGTTGACAAACACATTATTAGTGAACATTTCAATGATTTTGTATCAGATATTGCCCAATACTATTGTTATAGTGATGCATGTACGGGAGGTAGTACTGGTGAACCGTTCCATTTTTTTATAAGTGGTGGATTCGAACATGAATTTGGAGAAAAAAGATGGATTTCATATGGATACAAAAAAGGAGAGTTGATATTAGCACTTGATGGAACTAAAATAGAAGAAGAATTACTATCTAAAAGAATCTATTGGAAAAAAATCAGGAAAAGATTTGCCTTTTGGTTCATGGGCACTTTCTTCTTTATATTTAAATGAAAAAACGGCATTGATTTATTGTAATTATATCTTTAATTTGAAGCCCGATTATATTAGAGGATATCCAAGTTTTGTATATGAGATTGCTTGTCATGCTGAAAGAATGATAATAGATGTTGGTTCTTCTGTCAAAGCTATAGAATTAACTTCTGAAACTGCATATGAATACCAAATAGAAAAAATTAAAAAAGTTTTTCATGCAAAAGTCTATTTGCAATATGGACATACAGAAGCATGTGTTTGTGCTAATACTTTTGATGATACCTACAAATATAAAGTAGAACCATTATATGGATATGTGGAGATTCTTGATAAAAACAATAATCATGTTAAAGAAGGTGAAGTTGGAGAGTTAGTTGTTACAACTTTACATAATAGGGTGATGCCGCTTATTAGGTATAGAACGGGAGATATGGCTGAATATGGTGGGAAAGATGATCGATTTTTGTATTTAAACAAGGTAATGGGACGAAGTCAGGATTACCTGATAAATAGGAATAAAGAGAAGGTGTTATTAACTGCTTTGATTTTTGCCCAACATCTGATTGCTTTAGGGCATATCTATAAGTAGCAGTTAGAACAATTCGAGCCTGGAATAGTAGTTGCATATATTATAAAAGGAGTAGGGTATACAAATAATGATGAAAAAGAAATAGAAAAATTATTTAATGATATAGGAAATATTGATGTGGAAATAAGTTATGTGGAGAGTATAATCTTAACTCCAAGAGGAAAGTCAAAGTTACTTGTTCAACATTTGAATTTTTGATAGAATATGTCAAGTAGATCCGTGTCTGTTAATAGAAAAATTGCTATTAATTCAATATATATTTATGTTAGACTCTTTGTTATAACAGTTGTTTCTTTATTTTCGACCCGATATGTTCTTCAAGCATTAGGAGTGTCAGACTATGGTCTTTATAATGTTGTTGCAAGCTTGATATCTATGTTGAATTGTATAAGTACAGCAATGCAAACTACTACACGGAGATATATCAATGTGGAAATGGGAAAGAAAGATGGTAATTTGAATAAAATTTTTAATGTTTGTCTTTTACTCCATTTTTTCTTTGCAATTTTTATTTTGCTTATTGCTGAAACAATAGGTATTTGGTACATTAATAATTATTTAAATATTGCAAAAGAAAAAGTGGCAGATGCATTTTTTGTCTTTCAAATTAGTACCATAATTTCTTGCATCGGTATCATGAATGTCCCGTATAAAGGATTGTTAGAGGCTTATGAGAAGTTTAATCAAACAGCTTTTATAGATATTATCGAATGCCTTTCAAAATTTGTATTTGTATTGTTACTGCTTGTATATAAAGGTAACTCTTTGAGATTTTATGCTGTTAGCATGGGATTCTTGTCTTTGGCTTCATTCTTGATATATGCAGTTGCTTGCTATATACAATGGCGAAGAATTGTACAAATCCATATATATAAGGGGAGGGCAATATATAAGGAAATACTTGTTTTTAATAATTATTTATCATTGGGAGCTTTTGCTTCTATTGGTAGAATACAGGGCAGTGCAATACTTATAAACTTTTTCTTTGGTACGATGGTAAATGCTGCTTATGCAGTTGCAAGCCAAATTCAGAATTTTGTAATGCTTTTTATTGGAAATTTTGGAGTGGCTGCTGCTCCTCAAATCACACAAAATTACAGTAGTGGAAATATTGAAAAGTCTATTGCTCAATGTAGTGCAGTATGTCGGTATACAATTTTACTAATGATAGTTGTTTTTTTACTCTTTATACGAATCTTGATTATATATTGAAAATTTGGCTTGGTGAAATTCCTGAATATTGCATTTCTTTTTGTCAATGGATATTAATTATGGCTCTATGCAATTCTTTCTATTCTGCTATTCCAACCCTTGTTCATGCAACGGGTAAAAACAAATGGTTTCAAATAAGTGCAAGTATTGCAGATATTCTTGTTCTCCCTATCTCATTCTTACTTTTTAAGTTTGGATATTCTCCAGTTACAATAATTATAACTTATACAATAGTAAGTATAATTAATAAAGTTGTATCTCTTTGGTTGTTAAATAGAATTATAAATTTTGATTCTTTGGCATTCATTAAGAAATCGTATTTTCGTCCCTTTATTCTGATTGTGATTTTATGTATAAGTATATTATTATTGATAGATATACAAGTTTATGGATTTCTCCGTATAGTGTGTATGGGGGCGCTTTCTAGTATCTTGACTTTTTTTGTAGGTTTTAAACCTATAGAAATTAAATATATAATGAATAGAATAAATAATGTAGTGAAGATATAATTAATGAATATATGAGGAGACAACTTAAGAACATTTTTTTGTTATTGTTTGATAGAGTGCAACATAAAGCGCTGCAAAAGGGACAGCTTGCTTTGTATAATACACCAGAAAAACGTAAAATATTAAATGATAATCCTTTATCAAAAGTTCAGATTGAGAGAATACAAGAATACTATAAGAAATATTACGGAGAAAAAATCCCTTTAATATATCATCAGGCTTATGCAGCATACTCGGGAAAGTTTGATATAAGATATTTTCCGGAAAGTTTATATATCCCTGAGTTTGAGAGGTATATGAACATATATCCTAAATATAATGATGTTTTTTACGATAAGAATGTTATTTCTATTATAGCGAAAAGTGCTGGTATAAAGACACCCAAGGTTTTTCTTGCTAAAATTAAAGGAGGATATAGGGATGGTGACAATATATTGCTATCTGAAATTGAAGCAATCAAGTTAATTTCAAACTTGGGGATAGCTTTCGTAAAAAAACAGTAGACACAGGTGGTGGCAATGATTGTCTTTTATGTAATTTTAAAGATAGATTTGACACTATTGGGAAATTGAGTGTTGAGGATGTCTTTAAAAGAATGGAAGATGATTTTGTTATTCAAGAGAAAATATTATGTCATCAATCTATTTCAAACATATATCCTCAAAGTGTGAACACATTTCGAATACTTACATATAGATGGAGGGATTCTATTATTTCTGTTCCTGCAATTATGCGTATTGGTCGTGGCGGAAAATATTTGGATAATGCTCATCAAGGTGGAATTTTTATTGCTGTAAAAGATGATGGTGTGCTGGGTGAAAAAGCAATGAACTATAATCGGGATGAATTTTACTTTCATCCAGATACAAATGTTAAATTTGATGGATATAAAATAGGCTTATTTCCACAAGTAACTGAAGCAGCTAAAAGAATGCACTCTTTAATTCCACAAATAGGAGTGGCTAATTGGGATTTTACTATTGATAAAGATGGAAATCCACTACTTGTTGAAGGTAATATGCATTATGGAGGAATTTGGATCTTTCAGATGGCTCATGGTGAAGGTCCATTTGGTGAAAAGACAGAAGAAATACTTAGTTGGATGAGATATGTTAAATCTTTGCCACCTACAAAAAGGAATCGATATCGTTTTGGTAATATGCAATAAAAAGTTATGAATAGAAGTTCTGATCTTGAATACTTAACGATAGAAAAGTTACGTTTTTTGTTAGCGGCATTAGTTGTATTGCTACATTGCTATAATCTTTATGATTATGGGAGTGGAGCTATTACATTTGATAGAAGTCTATATGATTTTGTTCGAATATTTTTTTCGCAAGGTGTGTGTAGAGTAGCTGTTCCTACTTTTTTCTAATGTCTGGATATTTATTTTTTAAGAATCTAGAATATTGGAATAATCAAGAATATGTAAAGAAAATAAAGAGTAGGTTTTGGACATTGTTTATTCCTTATATTTTATGGAATCTTATTGGATTTTGTTTTTTTGTTTATTATAGATGTGGTTTCTTCGTTAAATCAGATTCATTCACTTTATGATTTTATTGATAGATTTAATTCTTTTGGTTCTATGCACGGGTGGTTGCGAATCTTTTGGGATGATAATTATTTGTATAATGAGGGTGTTACTAATGTATTGGGATATAAAGTTTATGTTGCAGGTCCTATAAATCTACCTTTGTGGTTCATTCGTGACTTGATGATAGTATCTTTATTATCCCGAATTATCTACTATTTTATAGTTAGGATAGGTAAAACCTATTTGCTTATTTTAGGGCTATTGATGGTATTTAATATTGGGTCTCTGTTTGCTATATGTAGTAGTACATCTATTTTCTTTTTCTCTTTAGGCGGATTTATTAGATTAAGAGGGTATGGGTTACTAAATTTCTGTTATTCCAAGAAATATCTTTTTTTAGTTTTTAGTGCAATACTGCTGATTCTTATGGTTCTTTCATTTGGAAAAGCTCCATTAGTTTATGAAATAGAAAAGCGGCTTTTTACAATTTCGGGGGCTTTAGTAACTATATGGCTTGTATCGCTTTCTGTGCGAAAGGTTCATGATGTTGATATCAGCCTGTATTCAAGAAGTAGTTTCTTTATTTATGCTATACGCTATACAATACTAATTCCTATCGTTTATGCTGCAGTAAAACGAGTTCTCCCATTTGATAATCAAATAACATTGATATTAAAGTATATTTCTTCTGCAGTTATTATTACATATTTAGGTGTTGCCATTTATAAGATTATTTTTGAAAATACCAAAAAAACGTTCTTAGGCTTATTAGTAGGAAAACGAAAATAACATGAAAAAAATTTGTTGTGTATTCAATTATCCTCCTTTGTATAGATATGCTATTTATTCTGCAATGAATAAAGAATTTAATTGTGACTTTTTTTTTGGAGATAGTGTTTTTGAACCTATTCAGGCGTTTGATGTAAAAAACTTGGCAGGCTATAAAGGAACGATTCATGCTATAAAATGTTTTAAGAATTATGTATGGCATACTGGCATTAAAGCTGTTTTTGATAGAAAATATACAGATTATATAGTTACGGGTTCTAATAATTATCTAATTAATTGGATACTTCTTTTTTATTGTATTATTACGCATCGTCGTATTTATTTATGGAGTCATGGAACTTCAAAGGAACATTTCTCTATTCTAGAAAGAATGAAACAAAAATTGTTTTATAGATTACCGGATGGGATTTTCCTTTATGCTCGTTTTAATAAGTCTAATTTGGAAAGATTAGGCTGTAATCCAGATAAGCTGCATATCCTTCATAACTCGCTAAATACAGCTGAACAATCTAAAATCTATAGTTATCTGAAAGAGACCCCAGTTTTATATGATCATTTTCAAAACAATTATCCTGTTATAATTTATATTGGACGAATTCAAAGAAGGAAGAAAATTGATCAAATTATTTATGCTCTCGAATTATTAAAGAAACGTGGTGAATTAATAAATTTAGTAGTTGTCGGAGAGGCAGCAGATGATAATGAAATTGAAAAGATTGTGACTGATTTGAGGTTATTAGATCAGGTGTGGTTTTATGGGGCATGTTATGATGAAAATATTAATGCTCAATTGATATATAATTCAGTGTTATGTGTATCTCCTGGTAATGTAGGACTTACTGCTATACATTCACTAACTTACGGAACCCCAGTTGTAACAAATGATAATTTTGTAACTCAGATGCCAGAATTTGAAGCTGTGATTGATGGGTGTACGGGTTCTTTTTTCAAGGAGGATGATATTGAAGATCTCGCTAATGAAATAAGTAAATGGACTAAGCTAAGCCAGAAAGAAAGGCTTCTGGTCAGACATCAATGTCGTAGAACTATTCAGGAAGAATGGAGTACTGATTATCAAATAAACATATTTAAATCAGTTTTTTATTGTAATGAGAAATAATATCTTTATCCAAGTTAATAGCTTGGTAATAAGCTTGTATCTCTTGTTGGTGTTTTGTACCCCTCTTTATAATTATTCTGTTTTTTATGTGAATATAATTCTGATGGTTATGTGGCTTTTATCAGCTAATGCCATTGATGGAAGCTGGTATTGGGGCTTCAAAAACTATATTTATTTTGTCGTATTAATGGCGCTTCTGGACTTACTACTTTCTGTTTCTCTTGGTGATGCTTTAATTTTTAAGCAATGTATTGCAGGAAAGCTACTTGCGTATTTTTCTTTTTTCTTATTTCTTTTTTATAGCCGTCACTTAAATTTGTTTAAAACTCCTTTGTTTTTTTACTTGTATCTTTGGCATGTACGAGTGTTTATACTTATATAGGAAACATGGCATTCCCAAATGCCTCCCGCGCATTAGCTAATCCTTCAAATGTAGAAAATGAATTTTATAGGAGTTTATATATTGGTGGTTATGAATTTATCTATTCCCTTGTATTATTAATATTTCCCCTTATTACCTCCATTAAATATAGAGTATTTTCGGCTAAATATAATTGGATATTGATTCCACTTCTTTTATTCTTTATTCTCAATATTGTAGTTGCATCTTATTTTATTGGAATTTGTATTATGTTATTATCATGTTTACTGATATTTATTGATAGTAAAAGCATATTTAAATTAGCTTTTACTATCTGTATTATAGCTACTGTTTTTTTGTACTTAAAGATGATATATTTAAGGCATTGATTGATTTTGGGGAATCTATTAATTCTCAAATGCTCAAAAAAAGAGCGACGCAGATTTTATATAATACTTATGAAGAAGATCAAGGAAATGAAAGTAGAACAATTATATATTATAATGCAGTATTAAATTTCTTTGATAGTCCTTTGTGGGGTAAGTTACTAGGTGAAGTCTCTAATAGGCGAGTAGGGCATTCGGGGTTGTTGGAGTATCTTTCAAATTATGGTGTCTTAGGTCTTATTTATTTTATTAGTATATATAAAATTTTTAGGACTACACTTAAAGGATTTTCTATTCGCAAGATTCGGTCGCATTATTATCTGTACTTCCTAACGGTTATAATTTTCTTTCTTATAGATATATTTGATTTCTCTCCACATATATGTTTAGTCGCATTTTTTATTTCTCCATGTCTCTTTTTAATAGTAGATAATAAGTATGAGGGTACTTTGGTTGACAAATAAGTTATTGCCTGCCATTGCTAATGCTGCTGGTATTACTTCTGATTTGGTAAATGAAGGTTGGATATCTGGTGTGTTTAGCCAATTGATAAATAGTAATAATATTAATTTAATTGTTTTGTGCGGCTATAATGGCTGTAATCTTTGTGGAAAAAATAGCTCCTTTGAGTGGGTACTGTACGAAGAGACAAGCAAAAATGAGTATATTTATAGTAAGAATCAAGAGCTTTTTTTTAAGAAAATTCTTGCAAAAAGTCAGCCAGATATAATTCACATATGGGGGTCTGAATATCCTCATTCTCTAGCAATGCTATATGCTGCTAAAGCATTGGGACTTGGAAATAAAATAGTCGTATGGCTGCAAGGTTTAATTTCTGCATGTTCATTGCCCTACTATTATTATGCAGGTTTACCTGACGAGGCTGTAAATATTAAAACATTATATGACAGAGTCATGCGAACTGATGTGAAAAGTCAAAATATACGTTTTAGTATTAGAGGAAAATATGAGATAGAACTATTGGAGAAAACAACTCATTGTATAGGTAGAACAGCTTGGGACCAATGTTATGTGTATTCGGTTAATCCTCGAATGAATTATCACCATTGTAACGAAACACTGCGTGATTGCTTTTATTCTGGATTTTGGCATTATGAATCTTGTTCGAAGCATTCAATATTTTTTAGTCAGGCTAGTTATCCATTGAAAGGATTTCATATTCTTTTAAGGGCTTTACCTGATATTTTGAAGAAATATCCAGATACTCATATTTATGTTAGTGGTTATGATATCATGGGGTTTTCTTCTTTGAAAAATTTTCTAAAATTGAAAGGGTATGGTAAATATTTGCGTCGTATCGTTCTAAATGAAAAGCTTGGTAGTCATATTACGTTTACGGGGCGGTTATCTGCAGAACAAATGAAAGAGCAATATCTCAAATCAAATATTTTCGTATCATGTAGTAGTTTAGAGAATTCATCAAATTCCATCGGTGAGGCTATGTTATTAGGCGTTCCTACTATTGTTTCTGAGGTTGGTGGAACGGGGTCTATTATTGATTATTTGTCAGAAACTCATTCTTTTAGCAATCTAGATTACAAACAGCTTGCAAAAATGGTCATTGATGTTTTTGAGCAAGAAGAGAGTATTTCAATTCAAGCTCGAAGAGCTAGAGAGCATGCGTTATCTACTCATAATAGAGATGCTAATATTAGTAACTTGATTTCAATTTATGAAACAATTAAAAATGGATAACGTGAATAATAGTAATATGCCAAAAATCAGTGTTGTGACAATCTGTTATAATACTGTTGCTGAGATAGAAAAGACATTAATATCAGTTATAAATCAGTCATATCCTAACATAGAATATATCGTTATTGATGGTGGTAGTACAGATGGAGCAGTGGATATAATAAGGAAATATGCTAATAGAATTGCTGTATTTATTAGTGAAACAGACAATGGGATATACGATGCTATGAATAAAGGAATAAGATATGTAACAGGAGATTGGGTATGTTTTATCAACTCAGGCGATTTATTCTTTAGTAAATCTATTTTAGATGAAGTTTTTATGTCTGAGTATGATGATGCTGATATTATTTATGGTGATGTTGTGTTGGATTATTCGGAGTATGGACTCATCACTAAAAAAATGGACACATTAAAAGCAAATAGAATACCTCTGGATATTTGCCACCAATCTACTTTCACAAAGGCGTCGGTACTAAAGAAGTATTTGTATGATACATCTTTTGAAATATATGCAGATATTAATACATTCTATCTTATGTGGAAAGATGGATATAAATATCATTATGTGCCCAAGTCTATTGCAATATTTGAGGGGTTTGGAGGTATTTCATCTACTAAGTTATTTCAATGCTTGAAAGAATCAATGAAGATTCAAAATAACAAATGGTATAATTCGAAAGTATGGTGGTGTCTATTAGTGGAAGTTTGTGCTAAGAAGATTGTTATGATAGTATTTGGTCAAAAAAAGTATAATAGATTTAAATTTAAGAAGGTTTCAAAAAGATTCTCAAATTAGTCATATTTGATTAATTGTGATATTTTAAGTGTCGTATTGTAGAAGAAAGAAATGGTTTTTATTTCATGCAATGAATTTCTGTTCAAAATATATAGAGTATCAGAACTATTAGTGATGGTATTTGTGGACCGTATTATGATTGGGACTAATAAAAGTCTCTAAAATGGTTGAAGAAGAGAAAATGAAAAAATGTCCTATGTTCTCTATTATTACTGTTTGTTATAATAGTGAAACAACTATTGAGCGTACTATTCAATCTGTACTGGCTCAAACATATATCAACTACGAATATATTATAGTGGATGGCATGTCTAAGGATAGAACCTTAGATATTGTAAGAGTATATGAACCTAAGTTTAATGGTAAATTAAAAGTTATTTCCGAATGTGATAATGGCATTTATGATGCTATGAATAAAGGAATCAGAAATACTACAGGTAATATAATAGGTATTGTAAATAGTGATGACTGGTTAGAGGAAGATGCTTTAATAACTATTTTAAACTGCTATAAAAGTAATAATTATTCGTTTAATTCTCTGTATTGTGGTTGGATAAATTTTCATTATTTGAATGGTGATAATCAAATAATGAAGACAAGCCATCAAATGCTTAAAAATTGGTCCTCAAAATATGAAATGGCTGGTATAAGGCATCCTGCTGTATTTGTCCCTAAAAAACTGTATGATGAATATGGTATATTTGATGATCGAATGAAGGTTATGGCTGATACAGATATTATTTTAAGGTTTTATTTTAAAGGAATTCAGTTTTGCTATCCAGAGAAAGTAATTTCTAACATGTCAGATGGTGGTGTATCTAACAAACATCTGCTTAAAGCTTATAATGACTATCGGCTTATTTTACAAAAATATGAAGTTAGTAAAGGTAAATCCTATTATCTTTTATGCATTTGGAAGTTGAAAAGAATCCTGAAATCTTTTATTCCAACGAAGCTACTTTATTTGTATCGTAATTTTAGCAAGGCATAAAAATAAGCTTAGTAAAATACATATTCAATGATAAAGAAATTCATTAAACGTTGTTGTTAACTATTGGTATCTATTTTATATGAGAAACAGTTGGATAGCAATTTAGCTAAAATGTTTTCTGGATTCAGTACGTATGATTATCAATAATAAATATTCATTGTTTTAAATTATGAAAGTTAAAAAAGTAGCCTTGATAACAGGCGTTACAGGACAGGATGGTAGTTATCTTTCTGAGTTCCTGCTTGAAAAAGGATATGAAGTACACGGTCTCATCCGCCGTTCATCGGTGGATTACAGGGAACGTATTGCACACCTTGAGGGACAACTCAATTTTCATCTGCATTATGGAGACATGAGTGACTCAATCTCATTGGTAAAGGTGGTAGATAAAGTACAGCCTACAGAAATATATAACCTTGCAGCACAGAGCCATGTGCAGGTCTCATTTGACTCTCCTGAACTTACGGCTGACGTGGATGCAACTGGTACACTTCGCATATTAGAAGCGGTTCGTGCCTGCCACTTAGAGAAAACGTGTCGCATCTATCAGGCTTCTACTTCAGAACTTTATGGAAAGGTGGAAGAGGTACCACAGAATGAGAACACACCTTTCCATCCTTATTCGCCATACGCTGTAGCAAAGCTTTATGGTTTTTGGATTGTAAAGGAGTATCGTGAAGCTTATGATATGTTCTGTTGTTCAGGGATTCTTTTCAATCATGAAAGTGAGCGTCGTGGAGAGGCCTTCGTAACTCGTAAGATTACGCTAGCAGCTGTGCGTATTGCTCAAGGTATTCAGGATTGCCTGTATCTTGGAAATCTGAGTTCACTTCGTGACTGGGGGTATGCTAAGGACTATGTAGAGTGTATGTGGCTTATCCTCCAGAATGACGAACCAGAAGATTTTGTTATTGCAACTGGTGTACAGCATTCAGTACGTGAATTTGCATACTATGCGTTCAGACATGCAGGTATTGAACTAAAGTTTGAGGGTAAGGATATGGATGAGAGAGGCATCTGTGTTGCTGTTAGTGGAAATGTTTCAGAGTCTCTTATTGGCAGAACATTAGTGGTGGTAAGTGAAGATTTCTATCGTCCTACGGATGTGGTAAATCTTTGGGGTGATCCTACCAAGGCAAAAGCTAAGTTGGGCTGGAATCCTAACAAGACCTCTTTTGAGGAATTAGTGAAGCTGATGGTTGAGCATGATATGGCAAAAATTGCAGCTGAAGGTGTCGCAGCCAGGGTAAAAACCAATCTTGCTGAGTATCTAGAAAAAGGTATTGTGAAATAAACATGGAAAAAAAATCGAAAATATATGTAGCAGGACATCGTGGAATGGTAGGTTCTGCTATTGTACGTGAATTGAAGCGTCAAGGATATACGAACATTATAACCCGTACACACAAGGAACTGGATCTCTGTCGTCAGGAGATAGTAGAACAATTTTTTGCTGAGGAGAAACCGGAGTATGTGTTTATGTCTGCAGCGAAGGTAGGTGGTATTATTGCTAACCAATCTGCTTTAGCAGACTTTATGTACGAGAACATCATAATGGAGATGAATGTAATTCATGCAGCATGGCAGAATAGTTGTAAAAAATTGGAGTTCTTAGGATCTTCCTGCATCTATCCTCGCATAGCTCCTCAACCAATGAAAGAGAACTGTTTATTGACTTCAGAGTTGGAAAAAACTAATGAGGCATATGCATTGGCAAAAATTTCAGGTTTGAAGTATTGTGAATTTTTGAATAAGCAGTATGGCACTGATTATATTAGTGTGATGCCTGCCAACTTGTATGGACCTAACGACAACTATCATCCAACTCACAGTCATGTACTTCCTGCGTTGATTCGCCGTTTCCATGAAGCGAAGGTTGCAGGTCTTACGGAAGTAACTTGCTGGGGTGATGGTAGTCCATTGCGTGAGTTTCTTTATGTGGATGATTTGGCTAATCTTTGCGTGTTTTTAATGAATAACTACAGTGGTAATGATGTCGTAAATGCAGGAACGGGTAAGGAGCTTACTATAAAAGAGTTAGCAGGATTGGTCGCTGAGGTCGTGGGATATGAAGGTGTTATTCTGTGGGATGTTAACAAGCCCAATGGTACTCCTCGTAAATTACTTGATGTATCGAAGAGTGCAGCTCTTGGTTGGCGATATAAAGTAGAATTAGAAGAGGGTATTCGCCTTTCTTACGAAGATTTTCTCCATAACCCAATGAGAGCAGAGAGATAGTTGGAAAGCAGAAGATTAAGGAGTGTAGTTCAATATTGAATAAACAGAATGCTGATTAAAAATAAGTTTAACTGAAAGTTTGATCGTATGATAAAAAAAATGCGTAGTAAGAATGTTGGAGACAGGGATTTAACATACGATATCGTTCGATCTTTTTGCATTTTGGAAATAGTTGGTTTTTGGCATTTACAAGATTATAGAGAGCCAATGTTAGTTACTGATTCTATCAATACTTATGGCGGAATAGTTACACAGGGCGTTTTGGGAGCATTTACTTTAAAGTCTAGTGTTTTTCTTAGTAAGTATAAAATAGTTAGTTTAGGGGATTTTTAAGGCTTTTATTATAAAAGACTTAAAAGGTTTTTCTTTCCTTTCTTTCTTTCTTCTTTATCGCTTTATATTGCTAGTAGCATTGTTGGTGAATGCTGGTATTCTAGCTTTGGGAATTTTTTACTTTCGATAGCTGGGCTTACGACTTTTTTCCACCTCAGCCTGCTACTTTATGGTATATGTCAATGCTTATTTTCTTTTACTCAATAACGCCAATTATACTATTCTTTAATCAACTTGGACGGATATTGTCTGGGATTATGTTATTTGTAATGGTCTTAATTATAGGAAACTGTTGGGCGATAGATACAAGGATTCTCACTTATATGCCGTATATTTGTTCGGATTAGTTATGCCTCTAAATATAATGGATAAGATGAAAAATAATGGTTATATTCTATTTTTTTCTATAATAATTACTTTTTTGGATGTTTTTGTGTTTACAACAGACATATTTGGATTTCCCAATAGACATTATTTGCTTACTATTTTTACACCGATTTTATTAATATCTGCATTTTCCTTTTTCTCTAAAAATAAAAAGGTATCGTGGATAGCTAGTAAGGTTAGTTTTGCTTCCATGAATATGTATTTATTTCATAGACAGTGGTTTCTCCTATTTGTTTTTTTTATTTGGTTACAATTCTATTTCCATAAGAGATTCATATTTACCTGATTGGATATTGGTTTTTATAGCGCTTCCTATTATTGGGGTATTTTCTTATGGATTTCAGATATTATACAATGAATTAATTGATGTGATGCTCAAAAAAAATGCAAGAAAGATAGATTTGTGATGAGAAATGGGTTTGAAGTGATTTTGAAAACCATTGCAGACCTGTATATTATTAATATGAAAGGATTTTATGTCTAATAAAGTAGCAGTACTTCTCCCTGTTTATAAAAAAGATAACCCTACTTATTTATCTATAGCTATAGATAGCATTCTTGGGCAGACCTATTCTAATATATGTCTGTTTATTGGTGTAGATGGACCTATTAACAAAGAATTAGAAATGTGTTTATTAAAATATGAGGCATTAGAGAAGGTTTGTATAATACATTTCTTAGAGAATAGAGGGCTTGCAGTCGTTTTGAACAATTTGATTACACTTTGCAGAAGAGAAGGTTTTAACTATATTGCCCGTATGGATGCTGATGATATAGCTTTACCTGACAGGCTTAAGGAACAAATGCATTATTTGCTGCTACATGATGAGATTGATGTAGTAGGTGGAGCTATTGAAGAGATTGATGAAATAGGTAATCTTAGAGGAAAACGAATTGTTTATCCGTTGGAACCTGAGGCTTGTAGAAGTTTTTTGCTTATAGAAATCCATTAGCTCATCCTGCTGTTCTGTTCAGGTATCGTTTCTTTGAAAAAACTGGCTGTTTTTATCGTCCGGAATATAGGCAGAATCAAGACACTTTATTGTGGTATGATGGCTTATTGAAGAAATGTAATATAGCTAATGTTCCTAATGTAGTATTGCACTTTAGGATGACGAATGATTTGTTTAAGAAGAGACGGAATGGTTTTGCTTTCGCTAAAAAGAGCCTTAAAGATAGGTTTATGATAAATAAAGGTTTAGGATATGGCCTGTATGCAAACCTATTTGCTATTATGATATTTTTAATTACGATTTCACCTGTATGGCTTAAGAAGTTAGCGTATAGGGTGAGATAAGCTATATATAAGTAAATTTACGGTGATTTTTATTTCCTAATTGACATAGATGTTTAATGGGAATTTGCCTTAAAGAGTGTATCTTGAAATAATAATCCATGTTTTTAAGTCTTTTTTTGATCGAGGAGCAGCGTTCTTCGGACTGGTCGTTTTATCTCCTATTTTGCTAATTGTAGCTATCTTGATTCGTATGAATATGCCAGGTGGACCTGTAATTTTTAAACAAAGGCGGGTGGGGCAGTATGGGCGGTTATTTACTATGTATAAGTTTCGTTCTATGACAGTGAACCATTCGGGGAGTTCAATCTCGGTGAAAGGGGAAAGGCGTATCACTCCTTTAGGAGCAGTATTGAGACGTTATAAGTTGGATGAATTGCTAGAGTTATGGAATGTACTGATAGGTGATATGAGTTTTGTGGGACCTAGACCGGATGTACCTGGATATGCGGATAAACTAGAGGGGAATGATCGTAAGATATTACAGTTAAAACCAGGAATAACAGGACCGGCAAGTTTGAAGTATCGTAATGAAGAGAAGTTATTGGCAGAGCAGGACGATCCACAAAGGTATAACGATGAAGTCTTGTTTCCGGATAAGGTGCGGATTAATATTGAGTGTTTAGATAATTGGTCTTTTGGGTATGATATTAAGATCATCATTTATACGGTATTTGGAAAAAATTTGTAGAATCATCTCCTTTTTATTGATTCCACAGTATGTGAGGAAAAGAAGTGCACTTATGTGAGATTCGTCATACTTCTTTAAAATAAATCATTTATAATTTTATGGATAAGCGAATTTATCTTTGTCTGGCTCATATGAGTGGCAAGGAGATGGGCTTTATACAAGAAGCCTTCGATACGAACTGGGTGGTTCCACTTGGTCCGAATGTAAATGGCTTCGAAGAAGACTTAAAACAGTTTGTGGGTAATGGTGAAGTGGTAGCACTAAGTGCCGGTACTGCTGCAGTACATTTGGCTCTGATTGCTTGTGGTGTTAAACCCGGCGATGAAGTTATAGTACAGAACTTTACGTTTTGTGCATCGAGTCATCCTATCACTTATCTTGGTGCAAAACCTATCTTTGTGGGTTCTGAAGGTGAAACATGGAATATGGATCCTGTCCTTTTGGAAGAGGCTATTAAAGATCGTATCGTAAAGACCGGAAAGAAGCCTAAGGCGATTGTTCCTGTGGCATTATATGGCATGCCTTACAATTGTGAGAAAATTATGGAAATCTCAAATCGTTATGAGATTCCTGTAATAGAAGATGCGGCTGAAGGGTTTGGCTCAAAGTTCGATGGAAAGGTTCTGGGTACTTTTGGTAAATTCGGTGTCTTGAGTTTCAATGGTAACAAGATGATTACGACTTCCGGTGGTGGTGCTTTGATTTGTCAAAATGAGGAGGATAAGAATACTATCATGTGGTATGCTACGCAGGCGCGTGATGCATATCCTTATTATCAGCATACTGCGATTGGCTATAATTATCGTATGAGTAATATTTGTGCGGGTATCGGACGCGGGCAGATGACAGTAGCGCAAGCTCACATTGATCATCACAAGCATGTTCAGTCTCTGTATGAGGAACTTCTGAAAGATGTGAAGGGCGTCCATATTCATAAACAACCTGCAGATAAGCGTTATGACTCTAACTTCTGGCTTTGTACGGCAACGATTGATGAGGATGTCAAGGTGGTAGGTCAAGAGAATGCTTATCAAGAGGTGATTAAGACTGCCGTAGGTGGTGCTGCAGGTGTGATTAAAGCTGTAAACTCGGCTACTACAGACTGCCAACCCAATGAGAATGTAGAAGCTCTCCGTGTATTTATGCTTAATAATAAGATTGAGGCTCGTCCTGTATGGAAACCTATGCATAAGCAGCCAGTATATGCAGATGCACCGTGCTATACCAATGGGATAGAAGAAGGTATATTCAAAATAGGATTCTGTCTACCAGCCGGTCCTTATGTGACAGATGATGATGTGAAATATATTGTTGAGAAGATTAAGGAAGCTATTATTGGCTAATGGATTAATAACGCTTTTATAATATAATTGGTACAGCTCTCTTTTGGTTCTGCTTTGGAACTGAAGAGGGTTGTTCTTATTTTATTGATATTCTATTCATGCTGCGAATAAAGTCGCTATCCGCAAAAATAAATCTTAATCGATTTTGAAAAAATGAGTAAGTGTCTGGTACTTTTTATAAGTAAGTACTTCGTGGCTTTTTTATATGCCTTATTAATAGTACTTTATAACTTAATATGAGATAACAGTCTGGGGGGACCTGTTTTCTTTGGTTATCCTTGAATATATCCTCACCTTTGCACTGTTGATCAACACAAACTAATAAAAATGAAGTTGAATTTAAAAGTAAAAGGAGAAAGATTATGCCTTTATTGTATTATGCGAGACAATCGCAATTGAAAACGAAAGAGGGTGTTAAGCAGTGGCATCTGGCATTGAAGAAAGTGGGAAGAGCTGTTAATCTGCAACAGTTGGGTGAGATGGTAGCTGAAAAGTGTTCGGCAACACCGGGTGATGTACATAATGTGGTCAGGAACCTGATGTCCGTGATGCGGATGCAGTTGCTGAATAGTCGTACAGTCCGGCTGGATGGCTTGGGAACATTTACAGTGATTGCACGAACACGTGGAAAGGGTGTGGATGCAGAGAAGGATGTGAGTCCGAATCAGGTGACGTCATTACATTTTATGTTTACTCCTGAATATACACGTCCGGCTGCTCTGGGGACTACCCGGGCTTTGTGGCAGGGTGTTGAATTTGAGAAGTGGACGGGTAAAGATGTTTCTTCCGATGACGGTAAAGATCCGGATGATGGTAACGGAGGCGGTTCAGGTGGAGACGGAGGTATTGAAGATGATCCTCTGGGATAGGGTCTAAAGCTGGGACTTTAGAAATTGAAGAATTAAAAATTAAGAATTAAAGGCTGCGCAGTCTATGAATTATTGAAATGCAAAGTAATTGATATGAAAAAGACGATTTGGGATAAGATTTTAAAAATTGTAATCGCTGTAGCATCGGCGGTGTTGGGAGCTTTAGGAGCCAATACGATGAATATGTGATGATGAACATATACTAAGATTAGAGGGTATGTCGGGGTATTTCCTGATGTACCCTTTTTTATAAAAGCGGGTGACCACAAATCACTTGCAATCACCCGGTATCTTGCATTTTCTTAGTTTTCAGAAAATGTCAGTAAAGAGAGAATTTATAGTTTTTATTTCATAGGTTCTATAGTATATCCCTGCTGTTTCAGCAGATTCAGGACTCCGTTAGTTCCCGGCAGGTGGCCTGCACCGACAACAAACAGGGTAGGAGCATCCTTCATGAGAGCTGGCATTTTCTCAATCCATGCTTTGTTGCGGTTATCCAGCAGGGCTTCCATTTCGCCCGGTTGCGGATCGCACGAGCTGCCATCACGTTCTTCTATCAGCTTCAGCATTTCATCCAGGTTCTGAGCCTTGTATGCGTTGTTGAGACGTTTAGTTTGTTCCATAGCTTTATCTATGTCACTTACGAGGCAATAGAGTAAGTTTGCCTGACGCTGTAGAGTCTGACTTTTAAATAGCATATCTAACTGAGACTGCGGAGTTTCCAAACCACCTATTTTTTTACCGCTTTGTAATGCTTGCTGCTGGAAGTAAGTATCTAATTGCTCCTGTGGATTAAAACCACCCAGATGCTTCATGCACAATATCAGGGTCAGTTGTTGGGTTATGGCAGCGGGTTTTAATTTGCCCAACATAGCTATATCTGCCATCAGGTTCTCTTTCACTACCTTGCCTACTACTTCATATTGTTCCGGGGTAAAAAGTTTCTGGAGAGTAGTGTCGCCTGCCATCATCATGCTTTGCTGCATTATCTGCATGAACTCGGGTGACATCATATCGGACATGACTACTTCTCCGTATACCTGAGTAGTACCTTCTATGGCTTGTGGCAATCCGGCAATGCTATCTTTGATGCTGAGAGGTGTCAGATGGTGGGTACCTAAAATGTATGAGGGCTTTTCTTGTCCGTTACCGGAGATTTTCCAAAGTAATTGTGCGTTGGCGTTCAGCGCAAGGCCGATAAAGAGAAGGACACCTAAAATCTTTTTCATCGTTTTTCCTTTTTAAAGTTTCATTTGAACTATAAGTCGGGGAGGGAAAGGAAAAATCACAGGGGAAGAAAAAAGATTCTTATTTTACTCTGCCGCCGCAAAGCCAGTATTGCGTATAGTATTGTTCGTTGAGGCTACTGACAATAACCCCTTTGCTGGTACTTGCATGAATAAACTTCCCATTTTTGAGGTAGATACCCACGTGTGCCACCCTCTTCTTAGATGCACGGCTGGTGAAAAACACCAAATCTCCCTCACGCAAATTGCGGCGGGAGACTTTGTTGCTTTCTTTAAGTAGACCATCGGTGTTTCTGGCCAAACGGATATTATATACTTCTTTATAGAGTTGCGATACCAGTCCGGAACAATCTACTCCGTGCTTGTTGTCACCGCCTGCGCGGTAGCGGACACCCATCCACTCCGCAGAGGCAATGTACAACTTGTGGTTATCTTCCATATTTATGTCAACACCCATGCGGACAGAAGCTTTTGCCAGTGCCTTGTAATTGAGCCGGGGCGCTGATGTATGGCATGAGCTTAAACTGAATGTCAATCCGATGAGGGCAACTATATATAAGAAGTATTTTTTCATTCCTGTTCTTCTTTCTTTTCCGGTTGAGTGGAGGGTTCTTCAGTGATAGGTTCCTCAGCAATAGTTTCTTCAATGATTGTTTCCTGAAGAGGTGTTTCTTCAATCACTGTTTCTGCCAGTTCTTCCTCAATTTCTTCTTCCACTCTTATGTTGAAGTAATCTTCAAGTTCTTTTTCTGCTGAGTTATGTTCATTTTGTATGTCACGGATGATGACACCATTTTCCAGCAAAGCAATGCGAGGGCATACGTCTACTGTATGGTTCAGGTTGTGGCTTGAAATGATAACCGTGGCATGGTGATCTTCATTATACTTCTTCAGCAAGTGCTTGATGATGGATTGTGAACTCGGATCAAGGAAGTTGAACGGTTCGTCCAGGATCAGTAATTGCGGATGATGCAGCATAGCGGATATGATACCGATTTTCTGCTTGTTTCCGGCAGAGAAGTTACGGATGAACTTCTTTTGTCCGATGACCTCATTATTCATGAATCGTTCGAAAGGAAGCAGGCGCTCATCTACTTCTTCTTTTTTCAGATCGTACATCTTACCGATAAAGTAGAAGTACTCTTCGGGAGTAAGGTAATCGATCAGGAAGCCATCATCGATGAAAGCGCCGGTGAATTGTTTCCAGTCTTCGCTTTTGGCTACATCGATATCATTAATGGTTACATTGCCTTGATCTGCTTGGAGTAAGTCCAGCATCAGGCGGAAAAGGGTTGTTTTACCAGCTCCGTTGTTGCCTACCAAACCCAGCATGTCACCTTGTTCTATGACATATTTTTCAATATCTACGGCTTTCTTTTGGCCGAAGTTTTTTTGAAGATTGTTTATCTCTATCATATTCGTAATTATTTTTGTCTACTATCGTGAAATCCTTCCATATTCTTATACCGGCGCTTCATGAAGCGATGGTATACATTCCTTAACCACCATCTTGAAGTTAAGATAAATACAAGCCCGATACCAATAAGTACCCATGGTGTAGCTTCTTTGCCAACCGTTACCTTTAACCCGAACATCAGTAGTAGGGGCACACCAAATGCACCAGCTGAAATAAGGTTCTGCAATCCTGTCCCCACGTTTTGACGACCGGTCATCTTGGCATTCAGATTGAGGGTCTTGTTATTGTACACTGCCAGTTGGAACATACAGAAATAGACGCAGCCCGGAACAAATACAAGCCATGAGATACATTGCAAGACAGATACCCTACCTGTCACCATACCAGGGATCATCAATATAAATGGAACGATCAGACCCAGGCTATATAAAATATATTTAGCACGTAGTAACGAATAGATGGATTCTTTACGACTCATTAGTCCGTCAATGTAGTTGCCCTCGTAGCTCATTAGAGGCGAGAGGAACAGAATACCGAAGATGATATAGTTGTAAAGCACGAAGAAGTCGCATGCCCCTCCCTCATAAAGATCAGAAAAACTGATAATGAGGCTAAAAGCTAATACTACAGCAGTGATGTTATAGAGTGATTTTTTGCAGACTTTATTACGAAGCAACAGCTTCAATTCTAACCGGATATATTCACCAATTTCACCATAACGATCCAGAAATTTGTATTCGGATACAGTCTTTACCTGTACGGTTGTATCTTCTACCTTGTTTAGTTCGTTATAGACTAATCTTTGCATGATGCTCCTGTTGATGAACCACATGATAGCAATGGCTACCAGAACTCCGATAAATGTCAGTATATTTCCGGTGATGAATCCTTCACCCAAATTGACTGAAAAGGCAAATATCGGGCTGTTGTCCGGAATGAAAAGTGCAGCAGCAATACCACCATATACGGCTACCGGTAGGAGGAACCACCAGATGCGTTCGTCCATCAACGTACGGCACAATAAATACCAGTAATTATTGAATACGATGAGTAGCCAGATACCAATACAATAGGTCAATACACCTGCCACTCCATAAAACTTAGTAACTGTGATGATGGCAAATGGGACAAACAAGAAGAGCCAGAGCAGATTGAAGCTGTTAAGTCCGGAACGCAGGAGAAGGAAGTCAATCAGACGACTCCGTTTTACGGGAAGCAGTAAGTAGGGTTTGACTTCCTGTGTAGGTGTCTTCAGGAAGGGTAAGCGCATGAGAAAGTCGAGGGCGAGCACAAATATGAGTCCGCTGTTCATTACATGGTAGGCTTCTCTGGCTCCACCGTCGAAAGCAAAGGCGAAAGTTGTTCCGAAGCTTATGAGATAAGCTGCCCAGAACACACTCATGAAGTACATCCAAAACTTTCCGAACTTGCTCTTCTCGTACATCGGATGTCGCTTTTCTGCTAACTTTCCATGTTTACGTAGCTCAAGAAATAGATTCATGTTTTTAGTGATTAGTCGTTAGTGATTAATTGGTGATTAGTCGTTAGTGATTAGTGATAAGTAAAAATACAGTTCTTATCACTAATCACTACTTTCTTAATCACTTTTTAGGTACCGTCATCGTTACCTCGATCTCATTACCTTGTTTCAGCAAGTCTGCTGCAAACTTCTGGATATCTTTGGCAGTGATACTGTTTACGATATCTGTGTATCCTTGCGTCATATCCATATTATAGTAGAAGTAATCGTTCAGGTTGTTCAGCCAGTATGCATTTTCCTTTTGGTTATCAGCATACTTTTTCAACATATACTCTTTTACCTTCTGCAAATGTACATCAGACGGTCCTTCTGCTGCCAGTTTCTTCAGCTCGTCTACTACGATACCGGCCAGTTTATCTTTCTTTTCAGGATCGGTCTGGAAGACAATCTGCATCAGCAATTGTTCTTTCGGATATTTCTGTAAGCTACCCATACAGTTTACACCGTATGTACCGCCTTCTTTTTCGCGTACTTCTTCAGTATAAACCATGTTCAGCACTTGGGTCATATAGCTCAACAGAATTTCATTCTTCAATGTATAAGGGGTTTTTCCGGTATACAGAAATACGATAGTTGCCATTGGAGTCTGTTGCTCTTTGGCAAATTCGTTCTTGTATGTACCTTTGCGAATCTCCATCTTGGTATCCTTGAAAGTCTCTTTGCGGTTGATGGCAGGCAATGCACCCAGATATTCTGCAATCAGCGGTTTAGCTGTTTCCAGGTCAATGTTTCCAACGAAATAGAATGTAAAGTCGCTGGCATCTTTGAAACGGTCATTGTACATTTCCAGAATACGGTCATAGTTGATCTGATCTACCATTTCCGGTTTCATTATTACCACGCGCGGATGGTTGTTGTACATAGCTTTCTGCAATGTGTCGTTGATGGAAGAAAGCGGATTAGCCTGTGCACTTTCCAGTTCGGCCTTTGTACGGTTCTTATAAGACTCGAATGCTTCCATGTCCTTGCGGGGAGCGGTGAATGTGAGATAGGTCAACTGCATCATGGTCTCGAAGTCCTTCGGAGAACAAGTTCCGAATGCATTTTCAGTAGTAGCACCCAGTCCGGCACGAACAGAAACTTTCTTTCCGGCCAATACCTTTGTAAGGTCTACCTGGCTGAAGTTACCCAAACCACCTACAGCAACCACATTGTCCATAACAGCAAAGTTCAGTGCATCCTTATCGGGGAAAAGAGATTTACCACCCAAACTGGTTGCTTTCATACGGATCTCATCTGCCTTGAAATCGGTTTTCTTAATGTAAACAGTTACACCGTTGGACAGAACAAGCTTCGTACTACCATAGATTTCACCTCCTTTCTCAGATACGATTTTGCCGCCTTTCGGTGCTTCTTTCATCAGAGGTTCATCAGAAACCTTGTCAACATACGGTTGCAGATCGAGGCTCTTCATACCTTTCAGCAAAGCAATAACTTCTTCTTTCTGCGGATATTTTAATCCTTCTTTTTCGGGACCGGCAATGATAACTACCTGGTTGCTGTCCGGAACGAGTTGCTGGATTGCCATATTTATAGCCTGTACAGGGAGGTTAGGAGCCAACTGGTTCATCATGGCATATTCTGTTTCAATACCGGGGATAGGTTCGGCATCCAGGAAGTTACGTACATACTCACGTATATAAGAACCGTGTTTGGTCTTCTCACGCTCGTTGTATGCAGATTCCAGACGTTGCAGATAGTTAGCGCGGGCACGGGCGTATTCAGACTCTGTGAAACCGAAACGACGGGCGCGTTCTGCTTCCTGTAACAGGACTTTCAGGGCTTCTTCAATACCGTTCGCTTTACTTGATGCTGAAAGATTGAGGGCCTCTTTGGTTTTAGCTACAAAGAAATTACCGTAACTGCTATATGCACGGTTAAACGGCGGATTAGCGCTCTGGGTCAGCTCACTCAGACGTGCGTTCAGCATACTGGTGATCATGCTTGTCATATACTGGGAAGCCAGATAACCTACGTTATTCTTTTCTGAATCGGGAGTTGCATCTTGCTTGAAGTAAACCTCGATAGACGGATCGTCTACTTCTTTATCTGTACCGATGGCTACGATAGGTTCCTTATTATCGGCAACAGGATAATAAACACGCTCTGCCGGATTTACTGCTTTCTGTACGTCGGCAAATACTGCTTTCAGTTTGGCTTCTACAGCGTCCACATCAATGTCACCTACGATAACGATACCTTGCAAATCGGGACGGTACCATTTGTGGTAATAGTCACGGATATCTTTGTAGGGGAAGTTATTGATCACATCGATAGAACCGATAGGCATACAATCGGCGTATTTGTCACCCGGATATATGGTGGGAAGCAGATCGGTATAAACGCGCAACATACCGCTGTTACGGCTACGCCATTCTTCACGGATCACTCCACGTTCCTTGTCTATCTCGTCATCTTTGAGCAGGATGTAGTTAGACCAGTCGTGCAGAACCAGCAAGCAAGAGTCCAATACACCGGCACGGTCTATCGGGGCATTGCTAATATTGTAGACGGTTTCGTCTATGCTGGTGTAGGCATTTAAGTTTGTTCCAAATTTGATACCTACGGTTTCACACCAGGGGATAACACCGAGGCCTTTGTCATCGCCGGGGAAATTCTTTGTGCCATTGAAAGCCATGTGTTCCAGAAAGTGAGCAAGACCACGTTGTTGCGGCTCTTCGAGGATGGAACCTACTTTCTGGGCGATATAAAATTCAGCCCGGTTTTCGGGTAATTTGTTGTGACGGATGTAATACGTCAAGCCATTGTCTAATTGGCCGATACGGACATTCTTGTCCACGGGAAGAGGCGGAAACTGCATTTGCTGTGCTACCGCTTGTTGGAAACTGGCGCATAAAACTAATGCTACCACCAATAAACTACGAAATGAATGTTTCATATGAATGAATATTAAAATTGTTTCTTGCTCTATTTGTCGAAAGACAGAAAAAGAAATCACAAGAGGAGGATTGTTTTTTTACACAAATGGGAATCTAGCGGCAAAACTTGCTAAATTCCCATTTATCTCAGTGCACTTTACAAGAGTGAACTTATTCTTTTATAGCCTCTCTTATCCGTACTAACTTAGTCAGCAATCCTTCCAGCAGATCCAGCTTCAGCATGTTGGCACCATCACTCTTGGCTATTTCGGGATGCTCATGTGTTTCAATAAACAATCCGTCGACGCCTACGGCAATACCGGCTTTGGCTACAGTTTCAATGAGCTGTGGCATACCGCCTGTAACTCCGCTTGTCTGATTGGGTTGTTGCAGCGAGTGGGTGACGTCCAGAATAACCGGATAACCGAAAGTTTGCATCTCCGGTATTCCACGGTAGTCTACAACGAGATCCTGGTATCCGAAAGTCGTTCCACGTTCGGTGATCATCACCTCCTTATTGCCGGCTTCCACTACCTTTTCCGCAGCAAAGCGCATGGCAAGAGGGGAGAGGAACTGGCCTTTTTTGATATTTACGACTTTTCCTGTCTTTGCGGCAGCTATCAGAATGTCCGTCTGACGGCAGAGAAATGCCGGAATCTGTAGTACGTCCACGTATTCGGCAGCCATGGCAGCCTCCTCGGCAGAATGAATATCTGTAACTGTGGGCACGCCAAACGTATCATGTACTTTCTGTAATACTTTCAGTGCTTTTTCATCACCTATTCCCATAAATGAGTCCAGGCGTGAACGATTTGCCTTACGGTAAGAACCTTTAAAGATGTAGGGAATCTGTAGTTTATCTGTGATGTTTACCACACGTTCGGCAATGTGCATTGCCATTTCTTCCCCTTCAATCACACAAGGACCTGCCAATAAAAAGAAATTTCCGGCAGGGTTATTCTTTAATTCAATCATAAGTATTTAGTGTTTAGTGATTAGTGATAAGTGATTAGCAGGTGATAGAACAGCTTGCTAATTACTTATCACTAAACGTTAATCGTTAATCGTTATTTTTAGTTGGGTATAATCAAGGTGATTGCCTCATGCATGATGCCGATGTCCAACGGGAAATGTCTGTCGAGGAGGCGTCCATCCAGGTCGACAGAGGCATTTTGTGCACGCAGTACTTTCACTTTCTGTGTCCGGTAGGGCATTACGACCTTATGGTTTAATATACGCCCCTGAATCAGCATCCACAAGCCTGATACAAGTTGTAGCAATTCCGGGCGGTAGATAACGGATACATCGAGCCAGCCGTTATAGGGAACGGCGCTGGGAGCTTGTCCATATCCCCATGCACTACCGATACAAACCGTCATGATACGTCCGCGAATATGTTCTCCGTTTATTTTAAGATGCATCCGGTAAAGCTTGCGTTCAAAGAAAAGCGAAATGAGTGCCATGAGGTAAGATAAGAATTTCACTCCCCAGAAACGTTTGGTCTGATCACTGATCTTCACAATGCGGGCTCCTAACCCGATATTGATAGCATTGAGGAAATAACGGGTGACGTGCTTCTCGCCATCGTAATAATTACAGAAGCCGACATCGATTTTCCGGCGACGGTTGTTGATGATGCAATCCACCGCATCTTTGTATTCCGAGGTCATTTCCCAGTATTTGGCAAAGTCATTCCCGATACCGTTCGGAATGATGCCTATGGCGATTTCTCTTTTATCTTCTGCATTGGATGACATGATGCCGTTAATTGCATCATTCAGTGCACCGTCACCACCTACTACGACAATAGTGCGGTATCCGTTATTGGCAAGAATACCGGCCAAACGTTCCACTGATCCGAACCCCTCGGACTGCATGTAGTCATAAGACACGCCTTTGCTGTCCATATATTCTTTTATTTCTTTCCACCGTTTCTGCACTTTTCGTGTGCCGGCTTTGGGGTTATATATCACTCCCCACTTTTCGGGTTCTACGCTCATATTGTTATCTCTTAGTAAAGTCCTACATAATCATTAGTTACCCTCCCAGGCTTCGTCTTTGCTGCTCCAAAGATACTAATTCCCTTTGAGTTTAGCTTGTACAAAAGCAATCTTTTCTTCCATTGGCAGCCCGGCATCCATCCAGTGAATGGTAAATCCGCGGCGTTCCATCCCCCGGAACCAGGTCATCTGCCGTTTGGCAAATTGGTGAATGGCGATTTCCAGTTCCTGGTACATCTCTTCGTAAGTCAGCTTGCCGATGACGTAAAGCGTCAGATACTTGTACTCCAGGCCGTAATAAATCAAGTCATCCGGTTGGATGCCTTGCTCTATCAGCCGGTGCACTTCATCCACCATTCCTTCGTCCAGACGTTGGCACAGTCGGCGGGATATCTTTTCGCGACGTAATTCCCGGTCTATATCCACACCGATGATGAGGCTGTTCAGTTGGGGGAATGTACGCTCGTCTACCGGTGTATGTGCGTAATATTCTTCTATTTCAATCGCACGGATAGCACGCTTGGCTGTATCTACATCCGTTGTGTTGTGCAAGGTCTTGTACTGTTGCAGTATCCCGGTTAATTCTTCCAAAGACTTATCAGCCAGCCGTGCGCGCAGTTCCGGATTTTCGGGAACAGGGAGCAACTTATACCCTTTCAATACGGACTCCAAGTATAACCCTGTACCTCCACACAAAACGGGTAATTTCCCTTTTTGTTTAATAGTCTCGTAAGCTGTCAGAAAATCACGTTGGTATTCGAAAACATTGTATTTGTACCCTGGATCGGCAATATCAATCAGATGATAAGGGATTTGTTTACCATTTACGGTGTAGTCGATGAGGTCTTTACCCGTACCAAGATCCATGCCACGGTAGATTTGCCGGGAATCCGCACTGATGATTTCGGTGTCAAGAACATTTGCCAGTGCCGCGGCAAAAGGAGTTTTTCCGGAAGCGGTAGGACCTAATATAGCTATCAAATCATAGTCAGGCATAAGTCGTTTTGATTATTTTTCTACAAAGATAATGTAATCCAAAAGCAATGCAAAATAAGCTTGCTTATTTTTTAGTGCTAAGATGTAACTAATCTTCGCTTTTGAACAAAGATATGAAAAAGGAAGTGAAAAACGAAGAAGATTTTCTTAAAGGGTGTTATAAATACACTGTTTTCGCACACGGAGTTTGCAAAATTCAGAAAAGTCCGTACCTTTGCACTGTGTTTTTCATAGTATTAGATTTAAGGTTAACAAAGGTTGGAGTACAGCGGTACTCCTTTTTTTATGTCCATACCTCATCTTCACACTGTCGACTCCCTTTACTAAAAAACTTATTCAGATAGATATATCTTCCTCATACGTGTTGCTTAGGTTTGCCTATGCTACTCCCTACCTTCTCCCTCTCTATAGATTAGGAGTAGGTAAGGAGAAGGTAGGGAGTAGGTAGGGAGATGATAAGAGGAATTACATGAGTACATACGAGTGTTTGGGCCAATGCTGCCTGATATAATCTATTTTCTGATCTTCTGTTACTAAATAATCCACATCTCCCAAAGAAGCGATGCTGTATGCTTCTGCAGTGTTCAGTTTATGACTATCGGCTAATACGATTCGTTTTTGTGCTCTTTCCATCATAAAGCGTTTGATGAGTGCTTCTTCCCGGTCGGGACCTGTCAGACCCTGATGGGGGTGTACGCCGCATATCCCAAGTACGAGCCAGTCCGGGCGTACGGTTTGCAGGGCTTGAAAAACAGAAACGCCGACCGTCACCTGTGAAGCGGGGAATACTTTCCCGCCTAAGAATATTAAATCCAGTTTAGGATGATTGAAGAGGGCATTTACTATCGGAAAGCTGTTGGTATATACGGTCAGTTCCATATCTGTGGGGAGGCGTCGGGCGACTTCCAGATTGGATGTTCCGCCATCTATCAACAGTACGTCTCCTGAACGGAATAGTGGGATGACTTTGGAGGCTATCTGTTGTTTTTCTTCAATTCCCGTGTTCATCCGGTCCGTAAATTCTATCGGGATGCCTGATTTGGCAACAGCTCCACCATGAACTTTAGTCAATAATCCACGTTCATCCAGTTCTATCAGGTCACGGCGAAGTGTGTCGTCCGATACTCCTAACTCTGTGCTTAATGTTGTAATATAAACCCGGTAATTCTGATTTATCTGGTTTAATATGTACTGTTGTCTTTCCTCTTTCAGCATATTCTTATATTAATTAAAGTTGCATATATCTGCAAATATATATATATCTTTCGTAAGAAAACCTACGAATTATGCGCAATTTTATGTAAATGTGCGGTTATTTGCGGAAAGTATTCTGCGGGAATATGAAACCCGAAAGAATCTGAAAAATCCCGCATAGAGGTTTTCTACTGATTCAGGATGTTTAAATATAAAAACGAAAAGCAAATCGTTAAATAAAATAAAAAAAGTATGAAACAGAAAGTATTAGTAGACATGGATGGTGTGTTGGCAGATGTGTATTCACAGTACATTGCCTTGGAGTACAAGGATACCGGTGTAAAGCCGGTTCTGGAGGATTTATATGGAAAAACGGAAGAGGAATCTTTTCCTTCGTTCCATAAGTATGTACGAAGTAAGGGGTTCTTTGAAACAGCCCCGCTGCTACCGGATGCAGTGAAAGGATTGAAATATCTGAATGATAAATATAAGGTGCTGATTGTCTCTTCCGCAACAGAGTTCCCCAATAGCCTGACGGAGAAACAAAGATGGCTGAATGAGTATTTCCCCTTTATTACTTGGGAACAAATGATATTCTGTGGGCGTAAAGATAGTATTCAGGGTGATATTATGATCGACGATCATCCCAAGAACCTGAGGACTTTTGGAGGACGGAGAATATTGTTTACCCAACCTCATAATATGTGTATAGATGAAGCCAGTTATCAGCGTGTATCGGGTTGGGAGGAGATAATGAATCTGCTGTAGATGCGTGGAGGCGATGAAGTTTAATAGAGAAGGCTGCACTAATTTTAAAACATAGTGCAGCCTTCCTATTATATTACTATTGTTACTCTTTATCCGGACTGATCATTGAGACTTCTATCTCATTTTTCTGTTTGAACAGGTCAGAGGCAAACTTTTGAATATCCTTTGCCGTAATACTGTTGACTATTTGTTCATAGTCTTTTATCGGATTCATTCCGGTGAACAAGTATTCATCAATGCTTCCCATCCAGTAGCTGTTTTCTTTCAGGTCTTCGGCGTGCTTCTTCAACATAAACTCCTTCACCTTGTTAAGATTGGCTTCCGACGGCCCCTCTTTGGATATGCGTTCTATTTCGGCAAAGATGATTTTCATCAGTTTCTCTCTTTTAGAAGGTGCTGTATCGAAAACAATTTGTATTCCAGCTATTTCCTTCGGATATTTGGAGAGATTGCCACCTACATATACCCCATAAGTTCCGCCTTCATCTTCGCGTACTTTCTCGGTATAAACTAAATCCAGAATCTGGCAGGTCATGTCCTGCAGAATGGAATTCTTTAAATCATATTTGCACGTACCGATGAAACTGACGAAGTTAGAGGCTTTAGCTGTTTCTTGTTCACGAACGAACTCATTCTTATATACACCTTTACGGTATTCTATCTTGTTATCCTTAAATGATTCTTTACGGTTGATGGCAGGCAATGCTCCTAGATATTCGGCTATGAGTGGTTTCATACTTTCAACGTCTACATTACCCACGAGGATGAAGGTAAAGTCGCTGGCGTCCTTGTAACGGTCTTGGTACATTGCCAGGATTTTATCATAATCCATATTGTCAATCATATCGGCCTTCATGCGGATAGTACGGGGATGTCCCATTTGCAATGCAAAGGTAATACTGTCGCTGAATGCAACGTTCGGGTTCATTTCCTGGTTCAGTAATGCTGCTTTGTTGCGGTTCTTATAAGATGCAAAAGCTTCATCATCACGGCGCGGAGCAGTGAATGTCAGGTAGGTGAGTTGCATCATCGTTTCAAAGTCTTTCGGAGAACAGTAGTCATTGACTGTTTCGGTCTTATCACCGATACCGTAACTTACGGAAGCCCTTTTGCCTGCCAATACCTTTTCAAGGTCTACAGCGCTGAAATTGCCTAAACCGCCTGCTGAAACGGCATCCAGGCCGTTGATGTTGATGATTTCAGAGTTGGGAAACAGTGAACTTCCACCTAAGCTTACACCCTTCATGGTAATCTCATCAGCTTTGAAGTCAGTTTTCTTGATGATAACTTTTGCTCCGTTGGATAATGTCAGCATGGTAGTGCCGAATACATCATCTTTTTGTTCGGAGATGATTTTTCCACCCTTCGGGGCTTCTTTCATCAAGGGCTCGTCTGATACTTTGTCTACATACGGAGTCAGCTTCTCGGCTTTTACATCTTTCAGAATCTTCTTGATAGCTTCTTCTGTCGGCATTTTCAGCTCCTCCTTTTCGGGACCGAAAATGGCGACTACCTGGTTGGTATCTGTTATCAACATCTGCATCATCTGATTCAATGCTTGTACGGGGATGGCCGGAGCTATTTGGTTGATGATGGCATATTCGTTTTCAATACCCGGTATGGGTTCGTTGTCGAGGAAGTGGCGTACATATTCATCAATATATTCCTCGTTCCTACGTGTATCACGTTCGTTGTAGTCAGATTCCATATTGCGCAGATATTCGGCACGGGCACGTTGGTATTCGCTTTCAGTGAAACCAAACTGGCGGGCACGCTCCATTTCGCGGACCAGGGTGGTGATACCGTTTTCCACTGCATCTTCTTTGCAAACAACGATGCCGGTAAAGGCTTGTTTGGTTTTTGCAACGAAGAAATCTCCATCATAGGTTCCTGCGTAGATATATGGAGGGTTGGCAGCTTGAAGCAGTTCGTTCAGTCGGGCATTCAGCATGTTATTGATGAGGTCGATGGTATAGTCTTGTATCAGATAATTCATATTGCCTTTTTCTGAGTCGGGAGTTGCTTCGTGTTTGTTAAAGATGATAGCTTGGATATGGGGTTGTTCCTTATCCCGGGCAATCAGCACAATCGGTTCTTTATTGTCATTTACCGGATAATATTCGCGTTTGGCGGCATTGGGTTGTGCGGGAACATCGACAAACAGTTTCTTAATCTGTGCTTCGATGGCATCTACATCTACGTCTCCCACCACAACTATACCTTGCAAATCGGGACGATACCACTTTTCATAATAATCTCTTAGTGTCTGCGGCTTGAAGTTCATCACTACATCCATGGTTCCGATGGGGAAACAAGTGGCATACTTGGTACCGGCAAACATGGCAGGGAGCAACTTTTCCTGGAAACGTTGCACTGCACTCATGCGTGTACGCCATTCTTCGTTGATGACTCCGCGTTCTTTATCAATCTCTTTAGGGTCCAGAGTCAGGTCATTGCTCCAGTCGTGTAGAATTAATAAACAAGAATCGATGGCTCCCGGAGTATTGACGGGTACATTCGAAATATTATATACGGTTTCATCTACTGAGGTGTAGGCATTCAGGTTTTCACCGAACTTAACTCCAATGCGTTCCAGATATTGTTTCAGAGCATCACCCGGGAAGTGGGTAGTTCCGTTAAAGCACATGTGTTCGAGGAAATGTGCCAGACCGCGTTGGTTCTCTTCTTCCTGGATGGAACCTACTTTCTGAGCGATATAAAAGTCTGCTCGTTCGGCGGGGAGATTGTTTTTGCGGATATAGTAAGTTAAGCCGTTATCCAGTTTTCCGATGCGTACATTGGAATCGATGGGAATAGGAGGCATTTGTTGTGCAAGAGCCTGTTGGAAATTACAGCATACGACAAATGCTATAATCAATAAATTACGAAATAGATGTTTCATGTTTATGAATATTAAAATTGTTTCTTGCTATATTTGTCAGAGAAGAACGAGGAAAATCACAAGGTGCGGATTGTTTTTTTTGTAATTATGGTTGTTTGCAGGGCGGATGTTACATGAATGGAAATTTATGTAACATGAAAATGCCGGATGTAACATCGACTATAGTAAGTGGGAACATGCGGAATAAAAAATAGATTGTAATAGACTATTTTTGTACAAGACAGAAATTAATTAAAAAGTATCATACCATGAAAACAAAAATTAGTTGGGTTATCTATTGCTTGATGAGTTTAGTGCTATTACAGCCATTATCTGCGGCAGAACGGTTTGTTGCAAATGAGGGGAGTGGTTTTGTCTGGATACAGCAGGGAAAAGCTTATCCCATATTGATAGATCCGCAGGAAGATAAGGGCGTAGTGCGTGCCGTAGTAAATTTACAGACAGATGCGGGTAAGGTAACGGGTGTTACCCCTGAAATTATTAACTCTGCATCCGGGAGGCGTATGCTGATTGTCGGTTCTATAGAAAATAGTTCTTGGATTAAACAATTGTTGCAGTCCGGGAAGATCAATGCGGCTGATTTGCAGGGTAAACGTGAAAAATATATTCTACAGACTGTGAAGAATCCCATAGATGGGGTAGAAGAAGCGGTGGTGATTGCCGGTAGTGATAAACGTGGTACTATTTATGGCATTTATGAACTTGCCCGGCAGATGGGAGTATCTCCCTGGTATTTCTGGGCGGATGTACCGGTAGAAAAACATGATGTTATATCTATCAAGGAAGGGATTTATACAGATGGTGAGCCTGCTGTGAAGTATCGCGGTATTTTCCTGAATGATGAATGGCCTTCTTTGGGTGGATGGGCCAGTGCTACTTTCGGTGGTTTTAACAGTAAATTCTATGAAACTGTATTCGAATTGGTGCTTCGCTTGAAAGGAAACTTTATGTGGCCTGCTATGTGGAATAGTGCCTTCTATGATGATGATCCGATGAATGGTTCGTTGGCCAATGAAATGGGAATTGTAATGAGTACCTCTCACCATGAACCGATGGGACAAGCTCAGAAAGACTGGAAACGTCGTGGAACAGGGGAATGGAACTATAACACAAATGCTGCCGTATTGCGTGACTTCTGGCAGAAAGGTATGGAATGCTGTAAAGATTGGGAAGCGGTGATAACTCTTGCTATGCGTGGTGATGGTGATGAACCGATGAGTGAAGATGCAAATATTTCCCTGTTACAGAATATTGTGAAAGATCAGCGGAAGATTATAGAAAAAGTTACTGGTAAGAAGGCGAAAGAAACTCCACAGGTGTGGGCACTTTATAAGGAAGTACAGGATTATTATGATAAAGGTATGCGAGTACCTGACGACGTAACACTACTGCTCTGTGATGATAACTGGGGGAATGTACGTAAATTGCCCGACTTGAAAGCTAAGCCCCGCAAGGGTGGTTATGGCATGTATTATCATTTCGATTATGTAGGAGCTCCCCGCAACTCTAAATGGATAAATATCACCCAGATACAGCGTACATGGGAGCAGATGACTCTGACTTATGACTATGGTGTACGTGAACTGTGGGTGGTGAATGTGGGCGATCTGAAACCAATGGAGTATCCGATCACTTTCTTCCTGGATATGGCCTGGAATCCGCAACGTTTCAACGAAAATAATCTGTTCCAGCATACAATAGATTTCTGTCGTCAGCAGTTTGGTGGAAACTATGCCGAAGAGTCAGCCCGTCTGATTGATACTTATACTAAATATAATCGTAGGGTGACTCCGGAAATGTTGGATGACAGGACTTACAGCCTGGAAAATTATAATGAATGGCAGAGTGTAAAAGATGAGTATGCCGCATTATGCCTGGATGCCTTGAAAATTTATTATCTGATGCCTGCTGAGTATCGGGATGCTTTTGATCAATTGGTACTTTTCCCGATACAAGCATGTTTCAACCTATATGATATGTATTATGCCGTAGCGATGAATCGTAAACTGGTAGAGGCCAATGATGTGCAAGCCAATAAATGGGCTGATAAGGCACGTGCATGTTTTGAACGTGATTCTGTATTGACTTATCACTATAACCATATAATGAGTGGTGGCAAATGGAATCATATCATGGATCAGACACATATTGGATATAAATCCTGGAATGATCCGAAACATAATATTATGCCTAAAGTTACTTTTGTTCCGGAACCTCGTATTGCCCCTGCGCCACCTGTATTTGTAGAAAAGGATGGATATGTATCTATTGAAGCGGAACATTATACCCGTTCAGCTAACAGTACATCTGCTAATTGGGTTACAATTCCAAATCTGGGACGTACGTTATCTGCTGTCACTACTTTACCTACCACAGCCGTTCCGGGAGCAGATATGTATTTGGAATATGATTTTGAAATGGAGAAAAGTGGGGATGCTACAGTTATCGTTCGTTTTTCTTCAACTTTGAATTTCAATGATTATAAAGGATTGCGTTATGCAGTCAGTTTGGATGGGGCGACGAACAGATAGTCAACATCAACGGTGATTATAAAGGTGAACTTGGCAGATTGCAGGCGGAGCACATCATTACTACCCAAACGAAACATTTGCTTGATAAGAAAGAAAAGCATACTTTGCGTATCCGTCCGCTTGATCCAGCACTTGTTATGCAGAAAATAATGATTGACCTGGGAGGTTTGAAACCTTCTTTCCTGGGAGCACCTGAAAGTTTTATAAAGGAGTAGGAATGTTGAAAATGACAATATTATGAGATACAAATTTACTTTATTGATAGTACTGGCCTGTATATGTTCTGTATGGGCTGAGGCTAAGGTTAAACTCCCCTCCGTTCTTTCGGATGGAATGGTATTGCAACGTGAAAGTCCCATTAAGATATGGGGGACAGCTGAACCGGGTGAGGATGTAGTGGTAACTTTTAAGAAGAAGAAATACACAGTAAAGGCTGATGAGAATGGCAGATGGGTGGTCATGCTTCCTGCTATGAAGGCTGGCGGCCCTTATGAGATGACGGTGAATGAAGTGATAGTAAAAGATATCCTGGTAGGGGATGTGTGGCTGTGTTCAGGGCAATCGAATATGGAACTGACCGTGGCACGTGTAGCGGATATGTTTGGCAAGGAAACGGCTGTTTACGAAAATTCAATGATCCGTTACGTTAAAACTCCCTATGGTAATGATTTGCATGGTCCGAAAGAAGATATTTCCCGGATGAACTGGACATCCTTGAATCCGGAGGTTGCTCAGTCTTATGCTGCACTACCTTATTTTTTTGCTATAGAGATGTATAATGAGACGAAAGTTCCTGTCGGGATTATTAATTCAAGTTGGGGAGGAAGTTCTATTGAAGCTTGGATGAGTGAGGATGCTTTACAGGAATTCCCAAAGAATTTGCGTGAAAGGGATATTTATAACTCTGACGAATATAGGGTTTTGATGAATAAGGCAGGTGGTATGATGTCGAGGTTTTGGAATCTCTCTTTGTATAAAGGGGATGAAGGGCTTCATGCTCCGGTCAAGTGGTATGAACTGGAATTGGATGATTCCGATTGGGAGGAAGTGAATATGTTTTCTTATCAATTGGGCACTAAAAATGGTTATCCGGTAAGTGGTTCGCATTGGTTCCGCCAGGATATTCATCTTACGGCTGAGCAAGCTGATAAAGATGCCGTATTGCGTTTGGGTTGTATGGTGAATGCAGACTCTGTGTATGTGAATGGTGTCTTTGTAGGTACTACTTCGTATCAATATCCGCCACGTATTTATAAAGTTCCTGCGTCAGTATTGAAAGCAGGTGAGAATCTGGTGACGGTTCGTCTTATCAATTCAGGGGGGCGCCCCAGCTTTGTAAAAGACAAGCCCTATTGTATGGCGATAGACGGAGACACGGTTCGTTTGACGGAACAGTGGAAATATAGATTAGGTTGTGAAATGCCTGCCGGAAGAGGTGGTGTGTCTTTTCAGAATATTCCGACCGGCATGTATAATTCCATGATTTCTCCTTTGCGAAATTTGCATTTTAAAGGAGCTTTGTGGTATCAGGGTGAGACGAATGCAGGACGTCCGGGTGAATATGAGGCTTTATTGACTGCGATGATAACAGATTGGCGAGTGAAGTTTGCAGATGAAAATCTCCCGTTCTTTATTATGCAGCTACCCAATTTTATGCAGACGCATCCGCAGCCTGTAGAGAGTGGTTGGGCGGGTATGCGAGAGGTTCAACGGCAAGTGACCTTGAAGTTGTCTAATACTTCTTTAGTCGTGGCAATAGACTTGGGAGAGTGGAATGATATTCATCCATTGAATAAGAAAGAACTGGCAAGAAGAGTGGCACTTCAGGTTAAGAAGAAGGTATATGGTCATAAGGATATAGTTCATAGCGGTCCATTATGTACATCTGTATCTGTTGAAGGAGAAAAGACCATTCTCTCTTTTGAGGAAGGAACAAATGATTTAATGCCTGTAGCCCAACTGAAAGGTTTTGCACTGGCAGGAGCAGACGGGCGTTTTAAATGGGCAAAGGCTGCTATAGAAGGCAATAAGGTGGTGGTTTGGAGTGAAGGCATTACTCAGCCCATAAAGGTTCGTTACGCTTGGGATGATAATCCCCAAGAGGCTAACCTGAAGAATAAGGCAGGGCTTCCGGCTTCGCCGTTTCAAATGGAGATAGTAAAGTAGATGGGGATTTTATAGGTTTGCCAATCGTCCGGTTTTAATCTGTAATTTACAGTAAAGGTGCACGGTTATCTAATATAGATAACCGTGTTTTTTTATCCATTTCTTTAAATGTGTTAATTGTCCTTTTGCTAAATGAATAGGACAAGGGAGTTTTTTTGCTTCTAACAGGTGGGTTACATATCTTTTGCGGTGCGTTACAAACCGTTTTTTTTCTTCCGTTTTTTGAGCCCTTTTTTACCTGTTTCAAAGTACTCTGAATGGTCGCTTTTTTAGTAAAATATATTTCGGATTTGTAAGATTTCGTTCTAGGTGTAACTGCTTTATAATAAGTGTTTTATGTACTATTATGTAATGCTTTCAAAGAAAAATGTAATATCAAAAAGAAAGATGTAATACTGTCAAAAAAACGTGTAGCATGAATGTGCGAATTGTTCCGTTTATGTTGGATACATTTGCTGCCAAGAAGAGAGAAGTTTTGAGAGTTGAGGTAGTTGTTTGTGAAATGTCTCTAACTTCTATATGACTAAGAATGTAAATCTATGTAAAATATTGCAAATGCTAATCGCTGGAATTATTAATCTTAAAAGACCGATGTAATTATGAAATGCATGTATGATGACAGTTAGAGCTATTTCTAAATAGCTAATGTAATGAAGAGAATGTAGTTATTAATATCTTAAACTAATGGTAATGAAAAATGTAACAAAACAAATTCAAAAGATCCCTTACTTGATTCTTTTGTTGCTATTGAGTTGTTTACCGACTTTAGCACAAAATGGAGTAACGGTAAAAGGAACAGTCGTCGATGGAAATGGCGAAACGGTAATTGGGGCTTCCGTCGTTGTAAAAAACAATACTTCAATAGGTACAATATCAGATATAGATGGAAATTTTACATTGACTGTTCCTGATGACAAAGTAATTCTTGTAGTTTCATTTATAGGAATGAAATCGCAGGAAGTCAGAATTACAGGCCAGAAGATTTTGAAGGTCACTTTAGAAGATGACTCACAGCAACTGGAAGAGGTTGTTGTGGTAGGATATGGTCAGCAGAAGAAGGCCAGTGTAGTATGCGCTATCACACAAACTACCGGTAAAGTACTGGAACGGGCAGCTGGTATCAGTGATATTGGTGCGGCACTGACGGGTAACTTGCCGGGTGTAGTTACTACCACCGGTACAGGTATGCCAGGTGCAGAAGAACCTAAAATAACGATTCGTGGTGCAAGTTCTTGGAATAATAATGAAGATCCGCTTGTGTTGGTTGATGGTATCGAACGTCCCATGAGTTCGGTGGATATCAGTTCTGTACAATCTATTTCAGTTTTGAAAGATGCATCCGCAACTGCTGTTTACGGTGTGAAGGGTGCCAATGGTGTAATTCTTGTAACTACGAAACGTGGTGCTGAGGGCAGTGCGAAAATCGATGTGGGTTTCAATGCCACTCTGAAGGCTCCCTCTAAACTTCCCAATAAGTACGATTCTTACGACGCTTTGTTGTTTCGTAATACAGCCATTGAGCATGAATTGGCTCTGAGACCTGATTCATGGGAATACATCCGTTCCCAATCGTTCATCAACAATTATCGTAATCAGACAACTGTTGAGCAGAGAGAACGTTATCCTAATGTGGATTGGCAGAAAGCTCTGTTTAAAGATAACACGATGTCTTACAATGCTAATCTTAATATTAGTGGTGGTACAAAGTTTGTGAAGTATTTTGCTTCGGCCGACTATGTACATGAGGGTGACCTCTTTAGAATTTATGACAATGGTCGTGATTACAACTCCGGCTATGGATACGATCGTATCAATGTGCGCAGTAATCTGGACTTCAATATAACGAAGACTACCGTACTGAAGATGAACCTTGCAGGCTCCAATGCTATTCGTAAGGCTCCATGGAGCAATACGGGTAATTCGGAATGGCAGATTGGACAGCAGTGGTCGGGTGCATACAATATTGCACCGGACGTGTTCCTACCGCAGTATTCCGATGGTAGCTGGGGTATGTATCCACTTGTTTCAAACACCACGAACTCTGCAGAAAATATTTCTTTAGGTGGTACGATGCAACTCACAACTACCCGTATCAACACCGACTTTACACTGGAGCAGGATTTGAAGTTTATAACTAAAGGACTTTCTGCCCGGGCCACTGTTTCTTGGGATAATATATTTGTTGAAAACAATCGTGGTATCAATGACTTGTTTAATAGTGCGCAGCGCAAGTGGGTTGATCCGGATACCGGTCAGGTGAGATATGAACAATCGTATGACACAAATAATGGTTTTGACTGGACACAAGGAGTCAATTGGAGTACTTCTCCCGGTGCCGTGGATAATAGCCAGACGGTTCGTAACCTTTATTATCAGGCGCAATTGAACTGGATGCGTAGTTTTGGTAAGCATGATGTCACGGCTATGGGATTATTTAGTCGTCAGGAAAATGCACGAGGCAGTGTGATGCCAACCTATCGTGAAGACTGGGCTTTCCGTGTTACTTATAACTATGCCGACCGTTATTTCATTGAATACAATGGCGCTTACAATGGTTCTGAAAAGTTCAGCCCAGAGAATCGTTTTGCATTCTTTAATTCAGGTGCTATTGGCTGGATGGTCAGTGAAGAACCTTTCATGAAGTTTTTCCGTGAAAAGAAGATCATTGACATGTTGAAAGTTCGTGCTTCTTATGGTGAAATTGGTTCTGACCAGTTAGGACCTGATCCGTTTGATTCAAGTCGTCGGTGGTTGTACATGAACCAGTGGGCCTATGGTGGCCACACTACTATGGATCTGAACCATACAGAAAGTATCTATACCTGGTATCGTGAGTCTGCTATTGGTAATCAGGATATACAATGGGAGGTTGTGAAAAAATTGAATATTGGTGTTGACTATTCGCTTTTTGAAGGAGTGCTGGCTGGTAGTTTGGAATTCTTCCGTGATGAACGTTCCAATATCTTTGTCTATGGTGGCGACCGTTCCATTCCTTCTTATTTCGGAGGAACTCCTCCTTCTGTTAACAAAGGTAAAATCCGTACGAATGGATATGAATTGGAATTACGTGTAAATAAGACCTTTGGTAATGACTGGCGTGTTTGGGGTAACTTTAGTATGACGCATACTAAGAATAAGGTGTTGGTGAAAGATGACCAAGCTATGCGTCCTGCCTATCAGAAAGCAGCTGGCTTCGGGGTAGGTCAATATACTTCTTATATTGATGCGGGATACATTCAAAACTATGACCAATTGTATGGTATCCCTGCTCATGATGCTAATGATTCTCAAAAACTGGTGGGCGACTATTACATTGTCGATTTTAATGGCGACGGTGTGGTGGATAACAAAGATCAGGCTCCTTATGGCTACACCAGTCAGCCCGAAAATACATTTAATGCTACCATCGGTTTTGAGTGGAAAGGATTCAGTGCATTTGCACAATTCTATGGTGTGAACAATGTAACCCGTGATGTGGGGCTTACTAGTTTTGGCAGCAAACTGAACACTGTGTTTGACACTGGCACATGGTGGTCAAAAAAATACTCCTAATGCCGATGTGGTAGTACCTCGCTGGAATTCTACGCCGAGCTATAACGGCGGAACCCAATCTCTTTATGACGGTTCTTATATTCGTTTGAAGAACGTTGAAATAGCTTATACTTGGAATAAAGGCTGGATCAAGAGAATGGGATTAAGTAACCTGAAAATTTATGTCAATGGTAATAATCTATGGTTATGGACTCGCATGCCGGATGACCGTGAAGCTAACCTCTCCGGAGCTGGTTATCTGGGAGCTTATCCCACAGTGAAACGTTATAACTTAGGTATTAAATTTACATTATAATAATGAACAAGATGAAATATACATATAAGACTCTTTTATGTTCAGGCCTTTTGGCTCTTGCAGTGGGGCTCGGCATGACGTCTTGCGAAGACTATTTGGATAAAAGTCCTGAATCGACTGTATCTGAAGAAGATGCATTTAAGAATTTCCGTAATTTTCAAGGATTTATAGAAGAAATCTATAACTGTATTCCTGATAAGGAGAAATGTAACTATTGTACTTCCTGGAACTGGGGCGATGATGAACTCTTCAATTCCATGGGAGATGCCCACATGACGCATCAAGCCGACTTAGGTAATTTACGTGCTTGGCAAAGTAATGGACAATGTTGGTTGTATAGAAATCCTAGCAATCCTGCTTCTACTGATAAGTTTCAGCATTCTTTATGGCCGCATTCCTGGTATTGCATTCGCAAGGCTAATGTAGGTCTTGCTAATTTGGACAAACTGGTGGGTACGCAGGAAGAAAAGGACTTGATTGCAGGCCAACTTTATTTCTTTCGTGCATGGTGGCATTTTGAGTTGATGACTTTTTGGGGAGGATTGCCTTACGTTGACCAGGTATTTGATGCTACGCAAGAGCTGAATTTGCCGCGATTGACTTATCAGGAGTGTGCTGATAAAGTTGCGGAGGATTTCCGTCGTGCTGCCGATCTATTACCGGTGGATTGGGATAAGACCAGTGCGGGTAAGGCTACAGAAGGTAAGAATCAACTACGTATTAATAAAATTATGGCATTGGGCTATTTGGGTAAGAATTATCTGTGGGCAGGAAGTCCCTTGATGAAGAACGGCGCACAGTTAGGAGGTACCCAAACTTACAATTATGATGAAAACTATTGTAAGAAAGCTGCGCAAGCGTTCGGTGAATTGCTGACTTTGGTAGAAAGTGGTCAGACGCAATATGCTCTTGTTGAGTTTAACTATAGTAATATATATGATCACGAGAAGGCAAAAGGTGCCTCGAATAGCTATTCTGACCTTTTCTATACCCGTCGTCAGAACTGGTTGATGCCGGGCTCAGTCGAAGCTATTTTCCGTGGTCCTTCTGCGGATTATAATGGTAGTAACTGGAATATGACGAAGTTATGGGGTCCGAAAGTAGCAGGTCTTGTTGCTCATGACAAAATTATACACCTGCCTACAGCCAATCTTGTAGAAATGTATGGTATGGCTAATGGGCTTCCTCTCGACGATCCGCAATCTGGATTTGATAAGAGACATCCATTCAAGAATAGAGACCCGCGTTTCTACCACGACGTCGTGTTCGATGGTTTCCACTATGTTTTGGCAGAAGATAAGTTGTCAGATGCACAAAAACCTTATGCTTATTGTGAACTTTATACGGGAGCGGATATGCGTTCAGCCGATCTGGGAAGTCGTACCGGCTATTTCTTCCAGAAACTGGTTCCTCACACTTGCAATGAAGGTGACAAGGAATATGATTGGGGTAGTAACTTACATACCTATTTGTCCTACATGTGTTTGGCAGACATTTACCTGATGTATGCCGAAAGTTGTGCTGCTTTTGGTGGTTCATCTGCCAAGTCTGATAACTGTACGCTTACTTCGCTCGACGCAATCAATAAGATCCGTGCCCGTTGTGGTGCTGAGGAAGTACATTCATCCTATATTGCAGACAGCAAGAAATTTATGGACGAGATTCGTCGTGAACGTGCTGTAGAACTTTCTATGGAAGGTTTCCGCTTCAATGATCTGCAACGTTGGCTGTTGCTGACCGAGTCACCTTATACCGAGAAATATTCTGTAGAATTCGATCGGGTAGAGAGTGCAGATTTCTATAAAAATAATGACCCTGCGGAAGCTGAAGTGGCTAACTACCGTCATGAACTGATTGTGAAACGCATATACGGTACGAAGCATTATTGGTTCCCCTTACCTGATGATGATGTTTATCTTTATCCTGAGTTCGGACAGAATCCCGGCTGGTAATTGTGGAGGACTAAAAAGTATGTTTAATAATAAATGAATAAACAATGAAATATATACAAGCAAAATTCATTCTTTGTGCTATGCTGGCTGTTTCTCCGATGTTTGTCAGTGCGCAGGCCACAGACTGGAATGAAACCGATTCATTGGTAAGTGAAAAAGACCCGATGGTACAGGTGGCCTTTCGTAAGGTAGCTCAAAAGGACCTTTTGGGTGGTGTTTCTGTAGTCAATGTGGAGGAACTAACGAAGAAGAATTATAATACTTACAGCCTGGATAATATGCAGGGCTATGTAGGCGGTTGGAATGGTAACTCATTGTGGGGAATGGATGGTGACAATGCCGGTTATTTGGTTTTGGTAGATGGTGTGCCTCGTGATGCAAACAATGTTATGCCGTCTGAAATAGCACAGATTTCATTTTTAAAAGGTGCCCAAGCTGTAGTTCTTTATGGTAGCAAAGCTGCTAAAGGTGCAGTGGTGATTACTACAAAACGTGGTAATGTAGAGGGACTAAATGTCAGTGTCAGAGCTAATACCGGATTTCATGTAGCGAAGGCTTTTCCGGAATACTTGGGTTCGGCAGAGTATATGACTCTTTACAATGAAGCCCTTTTGAATGACGATCCCAGTGCGAATCTTCGTTATACGGCCAAGCAGATTTACAATCATGGTTCAGGGTTGAATCCATATCGTTATCCGAACATGAACTACTACTCTTCTGATTATGTGAAGAAAGCATATAATCGTTCGGAAGTGACTGCCGAGATTACTGGTGGTGGCAAGCGTGCACGTTTCTATAGTAATGTGAGTTATTATAGCAACGGTGATTTTCTTGACTTTGGTGAAGCCAAAAATAATAGGACAGACCGTTTTAATGTACGTGGTAATGTAGATGTAAACATCAATAGTTTTATCAATGACTACATCAACGCCAATGCCACGTTCTACGACTCGAAAAGTGCAAAAGGTGATTATTGGAACGTTGCATCGACTGCACGTCCTAATTTTCCTGAAAATGCAGCTCCGCTCATTCCGCTGGATATGATTGATCCCAATGCTACGGCTGCTTGGGAACTACTGAGTACTACTGGTAATATTATTGATGGAAAGTATTTTCTGGCTGGTACACAAGCTAATTCTACTAATGCTTTTGCTGACAGCTATGCTGCCGGAAGCAGTAAGTGGACGAGCCGTCAGTTTCAGTTTGATGCAGGTGTTGATGTTAACCTTAATCAAGTCTTGAAGGGGCTTTCATTTAATGCCATGTTTGCTGTAGATTATGCCACTTCTTACTCAACTTCCTTTGATAATAAATATGCAGTGTTTGTTCCTACTTGGTCCAACTATGGCGGCAAAGACGTTATAGTGGCACTCAGCAAGGAGGGGAATGATGAAAGACCGGGTACTCAAAATGTAGGTGGAAGTACAGATAAGCAAACGATTGCATTCACTGGGCAGTTCAATTATCAGAATACTTTCAATAAGGATCATAATGTGTCAGCCATGCTTATAGCCAATGGTTATCAGCAAACAGTTTCTGCACAGTATCATCGTATTAGCAACGCCAATCTGGCATTGCAGGCGGGCTATAACTATCAGCAGCGCTATTATGCTGATTTTGGTGCGGCATTGATTCATTCCGCTAAGCTTGCTAAAGGGCATCGTCAAGCCCTCTCTCCTTCAGTGACATTAGGCTGGCGCTTAAGCAATGAAAATTTCCTGAAGGATTCTCCGGTGGTAGATGATTTATTACTGAGCGTATCGGGCAGTATCCTCAATCAGGACATTGACTTGGTGATGGGTGATAATGAGTTTTATCTCTATGAATCGGTATGGACTCAGAACGATGGTTATGCATGGTATGACGGTCCGGCCGGTAAATATACTATTTCTACCAGAGGTCAGAACAGTGATCTTTCGTTCATCAAGCGCAAGGAGTTTTCTGCAAACCTGAAAACTTCGCTTTGGAACAGATTGATTACAGCCGATGCTTCATTCTTCATCAACTCTATGGAGGGATATTTGATCAATCAACCTACTTTCTATCCGTCTCATTTGAATACAGGATATCCTGCAGCGTCATTTATGGCTGTACTGAACTATAACAATAACAAGCGTGTAGGCTTTGATTTCAATATAAATGCTAACAAGCGCTTTGGAAATGTAGACTTGTCTCTGGGTGTGGCAGGCACATATTATGATACTAAGATTACTAAGTGTGATGAAATCTATGATGATACCTATCGTTATCGTGAAGGAAGATCTGTTGATGGTGTCTGGGGACTTCAGAGTGCCGGATTATTCCAAAGTAAGGAAGAAATCGAGAGTAGCCCTGAGCAGAAATTGGGTAGTACGGTTCAACCTGGTGACATCAAGTATGTGGACCAGAATGGAGATAACGTAATTGATGATAAGGATGAAGTCTTCTTGGGTAAAGGCGGTTGGTATGGTGCGCCCTTTACACTCGGTATTAATTTTACTGCCAAATGGAAAAGCTTGACTTTCTTTGTGTTGGGTACCGGTAACTTCGGTGCTTACGGATTGAAAAATAATTCATATTATTGGGTAGATGGCGATGATAAATACTCAGCCATAGTTCGCAACCGTTGGACTCCTGAAACAGCAGCCACGGCCACTTATCCCCGTTTGTCTGCCAGAAGTTCAAGCAATAACTTCCGTGCTTCGGATTATTGGTTGTATAAGACTGATCGCTTCGATCTGGCGAAAGTACAGATTACTTACGATCTGCCGAAACGTGTTTTGCGCAACACTTTCATCAACGAACTATCTGCTTACGTAAGTGGTGCAAACCTGTTGACTATTTCGAAAGAACGTAAGCATATGGAGATGAATGTGGGCAGTGCTCCGCAAAGCAGATTCTATAATATTGGTGTGAAAGCTGTGTTCTAATCTAAAATTATGATAAAAATGAAACTAAGAAATATTATATTAACTACGGTACTACTGGCAACTTTTTCTGCTTGCGAGGATATGTTCGAACCTGCTAAGGAGAACAATCGCGGTGTTGAGGAGATGCTTTCAGATCCTAATTATGCTGTGGGACTTTTGGGGTATGGTTATGCTATGCTGCCGTATGACAATTCTAGTGTAAGTGATGTAGCTACAGACGATGCGGTGACCAATGATAAAGAGAGTGGTTATTCAAAAATGGCTCTTGGCTCATGGGCGTCGAATAATAATCCGATGGAGCAGTGGCAAGCTCGTAAGGCGGTTATACAATATCTCAATACATTTTTGGGTATCGCAGAGCAAGTAAGTTGGGCTGAGAATGAGGTGACAAATAGGATGTTCATTGACAAACTCAGTGGAGAAGCTTATGCCTTGCGTGCCTTGAATTATTACTATCTTTTGATGGCTCATGGAGGTTGGACGGCAGATGGACAGTTATTGGGTGTGCCGATACTTCTGGAACCGGAAGATAACAACTCTGATTTCAATCAGCCCCGTGCTTCTTTCAGTGCATGTGTAGAGCAGGTATTTACTGACTTAAATAAAGCAGTTGAATTATTGCCTGTTGATTACGAAAATATAAAAAGTGATGCTGAGGTGCCTGCAAAATACAAAGAAATTGGCGCAAAGATGGGTAATTATAATCTTGTTTTTGGAACTTATCAACGCGGACGTATTACTGCCAGAATAGCTGAAGCCATAAAGGCACAGGTAGCTTTGCTTGCTGCAAGTCCGGCTTACCGGGAAGGTTCAGGTGTGACTTCTGAAACTGCTGCAAGCTATGCTGCTACTGTATTGAATCGTATTGGTGGTGTATCTGGTCTTGATCCGACGGGTAACACTTGGTATATGAATACAGGTGATCTTGATAATCTTGGTTCAGGAGAAGTGCCTGCTGAAATCCTTTGGAGAGGAAATAAGAGCAATGGAACGGAAGATTGGGATATAGGTATTAAGCAGGAGAAAGATAACTTTCCTCCTACACTCTATGGTAGCGGGCGTATTAATCCTACGCAAAATTTAGTGGATGCTTTCCCTATGGCTAATGGTTATCCTGTTGCAGACAAAGCTAACAGCGGTTATTCGGAAAACGCTCCTTATGAAAATCGTGATCCACGTTTAGCAAAATATATTTTATTCAATGGAGCTACATTTAAGGAAAAAGCCATTATCACAGGTACTTATCCTGATGCAGACAACAAACAAGATAATAACTTGAATCAATTGAGTACCTCTACTCGTACGGGCTACTATCTACGTAAGCTGTTGCGTGAAGATTGTAATGCCAATCCGAGTTCACTTAATGCCAAGTTTCATATTCCTGTTCGTATCCGTTATACGGAAATATTTCTGGCTTATGCTGAAGCAGCCAACGATGCTTGGGGACCAATGGGCAAAGGTAGTAGTACCTATAGTGCTTATGATGTAGTTAAGGCTATTCGTGCTCGTGGTGGTGTAGGAACCAATAACGGCGACGCTTATCTGGAGAGTATCAAGGGAGATAAGGAAAAGATGACTCAACTTATCCGTAACGAACGTCGCATTGAGCTTTGTTTCGAAAATAAGCGTTTTTGGGATATTCGTCGTTGGCAAATGCCATTGGCAGAAACTGCTAAGGGAATACGAATTGACAAAGTGGGCGAAAGCCTGAGCTATACCGTAATTGATGTAGAAAATAGAAACTACAAGGAGTATATGAATTACGGACCTATACCTTATGGTGAGATGTTGAAGTGGAGTAATCTGCAACAGAACAAAGGATGGTAATCACATAATTATAAAATGCAAAAAGAATATGGAAATGAAAATCTATAAATTATTATCTGTAATGTTGGGGAGTGCCATGTCATTTGCTTTCTCTTCATGTGAGAATGCAAGTAATTCTTTTCCCGATTATGAGGGTGGTGTGAGTGTATATTTTGCTTATCAATATCCGGTGCGTACTATTGTATTGGGCAATGACCCGTTGGTAGATAATTCGGCTGACCGTCAGCACAAGTGTGCCATTTATGCAACAATGGGAGGGGCATACGGTGGAAGAAATATCACTATAGATATTGCTGTGGATAATACACTTTGTGATAACCTCTTTTTTGAAGATGGTTCACCTGTATTACCTATGCCTTCCACATATTATACGTTGGCTGGTGATAAAATTAAATATAATGGTGACCACTGGGGGAATGTGGAGGTGCAACTTACTGATGCTTTCTTTGCTGACGAAAAAGCCTTGAGTAATAATTATGTGATTCCCGTGGTGATGAAGAAGCAGACTGGTGCCGACCGCATATTGACAGGTACTCCTTTGATTGAAGGTGATGCGCCGGCACGTCCCAATTCGGATTATTGGAGTGTGCAGCCCCAAGACTATGTGCTTTATTGTGTGAAATATATGAATCCATGGCATGCTTCGTATTTGCGCCGCGGTATAGATCAGGTAACAGAAAGTGGAACTACAACTACCGTTGTGCGTCATGCTCAATCTGTGGAAAAGGATGAAGTCTGTGATATTACTACTCGTTCGTTGAAGACTGCTGTTTTTCCTGTTAGTACAAAAGAGGTTGATGGAACAACGATGAAGTGCGATTTACTGTTGACATTTAATGACAACGATGAGTGTACCATTGTCTCAGGTACCACAGGAATAACAGCTACAGGTTCCGGGAAATTTGTGGAAAATGGAGAGAAAAAAGCCTGGGGTGGTAAAGACCGGGATGCTATCTACCTGGATTATAGTGTAGACTTTGGCATAAAAAAGGTGGCTACGAAAGATACATTGGTATTACAGACTCGTGGAACAAACAAGATAGAAACTTTTGTCCCTAAGTATCGCGCCAATTGAACGGAAACGTTTAAACGACCAATTAACATAATGTTGGATAATAACTAAAAATATTCAATCATGAAAAAAATATTAATATCTATATTTTTATGTCTTCCTCTTTTGCTTTGGGCACAAAGCGGACCGACTGTCAATATCACGGGAAGTTATACCGCAGTGCTATCTGACCCTTATACACCTCCAATAACGGCTGATTTAGGTAATCAGATGTATCTGAATGCCTTGTCCGGATTTGTCCGTATCGTAATGGACGTGCCGGATAGTTCATTGCATTATGAATGGGAAGCTTATTCTTCGGATGGTTCGGAGGTTTCTTTGCAATATTCAGGATTGCATAATGAGCGTTATCTGAGCTTGAATGGTACACCCAGAAGTGTAACCATACGTGTATTGTTGAAGAATGGTACCGGTTCGAATAATGTGGTGAATTATAGAAGTTTCACATTTACCACTTATCGTTACCCTTGATTGCATATTGACGAAAAGAATAAGAAATATGTTAATAAATGATTATACAATGAAAACAATTAAATACTCATTATCCTTGGGTTTATTGCTATCGCTTGCCTCTTGTGCCGATGACCAATTCGTTGACTTCAAGACTGAGAAGCCGGAAAGTATAGCCCAATATGAATATCTCAATGCTTACGATGCATTGAAAACATATATAGACCGAAGTGCAAGTCCCGACTTTAAGTTGGGAATTGCGCTGTCGGCGAGTGATTTTCTGAAAGGAGAAATGGTGCGTACTATGGCCATATCCAATTTCGATGAGATGACGGCGGGTAATGCCATGAAGTACGCTTCGTGTGTGGCTAATGACGGAACAATGAGCTTCAGCACAGTGGCGAAGTTTGTAGAGGAAGCAAAAGCTGCCGGAATCACTATTTACGGACATACGCTGGCTTGGCATGCGCAGCAGAATAATAAGCATCTAAACGGATTGATTGCTCCGATACCTTTGCCTGTTGATCCAAACGCTACTAACAATTTCTTGCATATTACAGTACCGAATGCGGGAAAAGACCCTTGGGAAGCAGAAATTTATTATGATTTAAGTACGCCGCTTGAAGTAGGCAAAGAATATGTGATTTCAATGAAAGCTAAAGCTACTTCTAATGTAGACTATAACTTTTGGCCTGGTGTTATTGATGGTGATACACAATACTTGCCTTCTTTTTCTGCTGGTGAAAAATGGGAAGAGACTTCAATTACGTTTACAGCAAGTATGCCTATCAATCGCTTGCGCTTTTGTTTCGGTCCGTTCCAAGGGGAACTCTGTTTTGATGATGTGACATTGACTTCTGCTGATGGCGAAAATCTTATTGTAGACGGTACGTTCGATACAGGCGATTTATCACATTGGACAAAGCCAAGTTGGATGGGTACATATACCTATGAAATAGGGAAGGAAGGCAACGATAATGCTGGTTTTTGTTTGACTATGACTAATACGGAAAAGAAAGGCAATAATTACGGTTCACAAGTGTGGTATCAATTTGCTGTACCGTTGACAGGAGGAAAGGCATATACCTTTACGGCCAAGGTTAAAGCAACTGATGTATACAATTGTACTATATTTTTGCAGTCTACCAGCGTTGGCTCTCAAGGTTATCCAGGTGGATTTGATATTGGTACAGAATGGACAGATGTAAGTTTTGCATTTACGCCGGGGTTTGACCAAGTAGATAAGTTTACCTTTAATTTTGGTGATTTTGTAGGAACTATTTATATTGATAATGTAGTGTTCTCTGATGGAACATCGGAAATTTATACTACTAACTTTGAAAACCAGTCGATCGCGGGGTGGACAAGTTGGGATGGTTATCAAACGTTATCTGCTGAAGGTGAGGGATATTCTTCTAATCAGACAAGTATTGAATTGACTCCCGAAGAAAAGAAAGATACCCTTACATGGGCCATGAACAACTGGATAGAAGGTATGATGGAAGCTACTGGTGGTTATGTGACTGCGTGGGATGTTGTGAACGAAGCTATTTCCGGAGGCGGTGATGACGGAGAAGGATTCTATCTTTTGCAGTCTGCTAAAACAGCTTCTGCAGAAGATATCAAGAATAACTTCTATTGGCAAGACTACTTGGGCAACGAAGACTATGTGCGCATTGTTGTAGCCGCTGCCCGTAAGTATTATGCCGAGAACGGTGGTGTTAATCCTTTGAAACTCTTCGTCAACGATTATAATCTGGAATCTGACTGGGACGACAATAAGAAGGTTAAGAGTCTGGTACACTGGATTAAAAAATGGGAAGCTGATGGCGTGACGAAGATTGACGGTATCGGTACACAGATGCACGTGAGTTGCTATGCTAATGCTGCTAAACAAAAGAGCAAGGAAGATCATGTGGTGAAGATGTTCGAAATATTGGCTGAGAGTGGCAAGCTCGTGAAGATAACTGAACTTGATATGGGCTATATAGACGAGAACGGTACCAGTGTGAAGACAGAGAATATGACCGAAGCTCAGCATAAAGCGATGGCAGAATATTATAAGTTCATCGTGAAAAAGTACTTCGAAATAATTCCTGCTGCTCAGCAGTATGGTATCACTCAGTGGTGTGCTACTGATGCTCCTGTTGATTCAGGTTGGCGTGGTGGTGAACCCGTAGGTTTATGGGATTCTAACTACAGCCGTAAGCATACCTATGCAGGTTTTGCTGATGGTTTGGCTGGAAAATAATAGAGTTTTATAAGAAAAGGCAGCGGGGCATAGTGTGAAACCGCTGCCTTTATTGTTTTAATAAAAATCGAATAACAATGAAAAATATATCCATTAGTTTATTATCATGGTGATATAAAAGGCTATAAATTGTATGAAGGAACTATTACAGGAGATGATATTTATACCTATAGCTTTGTTCGTTATTGGTAATATTATAATAAATAAGTCTGTTTAGGCTTTCAATTAAAAATGTAACGTCAGTGAACAAGTATGTAACATAAAGATACAGATTATTTCATTGCATCTGTTACATTTGAAACGGAAAAGAAGGAAACAAGGGAACGAGGGGCTGTATAATACTTCTATGCCGCATGGAACCTTGTCCCCTTGTAAACTACTGATTCACTCCCCCTAAAATAATGAAGAATGATATGAAAAAAATAATTTATTTGTTAACACTGGCATTAGGGATGTCTTTGGCGGCTTGTTCGGACGACACTATTCCTGTGCAGCCGGAGAAGCCGGAACTGGAGAAACCAGTCGAACCGGATCCGGAACCTGAGACTCCTGCTGAAGTCAAGTTGCCGATATTGCGTGTAGAGGGGCGCTATCTTAAAAATGAAAAGGGAGAAATAGTCAATCTGCATGGCTTTACGCAAACCTACAGCCCTTTCTTCAATAATAATGCGTGGGGTAACTACGACGTGCAGGCATGCCTCAGGTATAATAAGAGTATGGTAGACGGCATTGTGGCTGCCGGATGGAAGTTTAATTTCGTGCGGATGCACCTCAACCCGTATTGGAGTGATGACCCCTCCATGCAGTCCGTGAGATATGAAGGACATGAACGGTTCTCCGAAACCCGTTTTCAGAAGTATCTTGAAGAGTTGTTTGTGCCGATGGCAGAATACTTTATTTCCAAGGGAATGTATGTGGTGATGCGTCCGCCCGGAGTCTGTCCGGCTGATGTTCCCTATCAAGGTATAGAAATAGGAGACACTTATCAGCAGTTTTTGCTCAAAGTGTGGGATATTGTTTCGCAACATCCTAAACTGAAAAATAATACGGATGTTATGTTTGAGCTTGCCAATGAACCTGTCAGAATAAAAGGTACTGACGGAACATACGGCAGTAGCGGTGACGGTCATTTCAAGAACCTCCAACTCTACTTTCAGGCTATAGTAGACAAGATACGTACTAATTGTCGCAACATTGTTTGGGTGCCGGGACTGGCTTATCAGTCATCTTACGCCGGATATGCTACTCACCGTATCGAAGGGGAGAACATAGGCTTTGCCGTTCACTGTTATCCCGGTTGGTACGGTAGCGATGCCGAGCAGGACAGCGGCGAAGGAATCGGCTCTTCCACAGGGGGAGGTTACGAAGCTTTTCAGCGGGGGTGGGATGCGCAAGTAGGTCCTGTGGCGGCTTTCGCTCCTATCATGGTGACTGAAATAGACTGGGCTCCGAAGAAATATGATGCCACTTGGGGTAAAAGTATTACTGGGACGGCAGGTGCTGAAGGCTTTGGCGCCAACTTCAAATATATAGCCGATAATTCAGGCAATGTTTCCTGGTTGTTTTTCACCACCAGATCCCATGAACTGGCGGCATTCAAGGATGTGCCGGGTGAACCGGGCAACTATACTTTTCTCAATGATCCCGAAGCTTGTCCTTGGGCGATGTACCATTGGTTTAAAGAATATGCTGATGGGGTAGTAGTGAATGGGGAATTGGAGAAACTGGAGTTGATGGGACAGGAAGGAAATCTTCGTCTGCAAATGGGTGGTACGAATTATCTCAAAGTGAAAGCTGTTTATTCTGATGGAACGGTACGGATGGTGACTGCGGAAGCGACTGTCAACAGTTCAGATACGAACGTGCTGAAAGTAGAACAGGTAGCCAAATTAGTAGCTGTGGCACCAGGTGAAGCTACGGTAACCGTTACATATCAATCGGCTGCCGGAGTCAGTAAGCAACTGACATTGCAGGTTACGGTAATTTCTCCTTTCTCACTGACGGCAGATGTCTTCAATCCTTCTATATGGGAGAAAGGCACGTTCGACGAAAACACCCGCACACTGGTGACGGGACAGTATGGTTTCGGAGGGTGGCAATATGATAGTGGACTTGATTTGTCGGGATATAAGACTGTGACCGTAGAATTGGGTAATGATAATGAAAGTAGTGTTTCGTTCCGTCTGTTTGATATAAACAATTATTGGAGTGAGCCTGCTACGTATGATTTCGGATCTTCGCGTAAGGTTGTAGTGGAGCTGAACAATATGAAAGATAAGAACGGAGGAAAGATTGATCCTTCGCATCTTTACATTGCAGGTTTTTGGTCAACAGGCGGGAAACCGATTGTGATAAACTGTATAACTTTGGCAAACTGATTTTCTCTCGTAAGCTTATCTTTTTCTCACTTAAGCGAGAATCTTTTCTTATCATGGAGAGAATCTTTTCTTATCGTGGAGAGAGTTTTTTCTCACTATAATGAGAATTTATTCTCACTCTGATGAGAAAAGATTGAGTATATAGTGTAGTTCCCTGATATTAGTTGACTGCTTTTAATCTTGTCCCTAAGCTTGATTGACTAAGTATTATCTAATATTGATATTCAAATGTCTAAAATTGTAAAGCGATGCTCAGATTCATGCCTTATTTTTGCAGATACAAATGAATAGTCTGATAAACTTTAAATAAAAGATATGATGAAGAAGATAATTTTATGGTTGGCTGTAATGATGTATATACTATCCGGTTATGCACAAAATGCACCTTGGAATTTCCAGAGTAAAGTAGTCACGGACACTCTTTTTAGTAAAGTATTAAATTCAAAGCGTGCTTATACAGTTTTTCTGCCAAAGAGTTTTGAACAGAATAAAGAGAAAAAATATCCGGTCCTATATCTATTGCATGGTATGTGGGAGACCAATCCTGTCTGGGCCGAACGTGGTCATGTAAAAGATGTGATGGATCGCCTTGTAGCCAGTGGAGAAGCATGCGAGATGATTATTGTTACTCCGAATGCCGGTGGTAATATACATATGGAATGGAACGGATATTTTGATATGCCCGGTTGGAAATATGAGACATTCTTTTATACGGAATTCTTGCCCTATATAGAGAAAGAATACAGGGTGATAGGTGATAGACAGCATCGTGCCATTGCTGGCTTGTCGATGGGAGGTGGCGGAGCTACTAATTATGGCCAGCGCCATAGTGATATGTTTTGCGCAGTCTATGCGATGAGTGCTCTGATGTCTATTCCTGAGCAGGGAGCAGTATCTGCTGATGATCCGAATTCTAAAATAGCGATACTGACTCGTAGTGTTATTGAAAATAGCTGTGTGAAATATGTGACCGAAGCTGATGAGGCCCGTAAGGCTGATTTACGCAATGTGGCCTGGTTTGTAGATTGTGGAGATGATGATTTCTTGCTTGATCGTAATATAGAGTTCTACCAGGCAATGCGTAATGCCGGTATACCTTGCCAGTTCAGGGTGCGCGATGGAGGACATGATTGGGAATATTGGCACTCGGCTCTTTATCAGTGTTTGCCTTTCGTAACCCGGATATTTGGTAAGGAATGAATATGTATATAAACAAACAATAATAGGCAGATTATGAGAACATTTGTATTTACATGCTTGCTTCTTTTAGGTATGACGACATTTGCACAGGACGCGAATTTCCATATCTATCTGTGTTTGGGACAATCGAACATGGAAGGAAATGCAAAGGTAGAAGAACAGGATACAGTGGCGGTTGACAGTCGCTTTCAGGTATTAGCGGCTGTCGATTGTCCTAATCTGGGGAGGACCAAAGGGAATTGGTATAAGGCAGTTCCTCCTTTGGCGCGTTGCTATACAGGCTTGACTCCGGGAGATTATTTTGGCCGGGCTATGGTGGCTAATCTTCCATCTAATGTACGGGTGGGGATTATCAATGTTGCCGTAGGCGGTTGTAGGATAGAACTGTTTGACAAGGATAACTATCAGTCCTATGTAGAAGCTTCTCCGGACTGGCTGAAGAATATGGTAAAGGAATATGGCGGCAATCCTTATGCACGTTTGGTTGAGATGGCAAAACTTGCTCAAAAAGACGGAGTGATTAAAGGTATTCTGTTACATCAGGGAGAGTCGAATACAAATGATAAAGACTGGCCCTCAAAAGTAAAAGGAGTGTATGATAATCTTTTGAAAGATTTAGGATTATCTGCCGCTAATGTGCCTTTGCTGGCGGGTGAGGTGGTACATGCAGATCAGAATGGCATTTGTGCCAGCATGAATACAATCATCGACAGCTTGCCACAGGTGATTCTACTGCACACGTGATATCTTCTGCCGGTTGTCCGGCTGCATTCGATAATCTTCATTTTACAGCCGAAGGATACCGGATGTTGGGGGCACGCTATGCTGCTAAAATGCTTTCTATTTTAGGATATGGAGACTGGACGTCTGCTCAGAATATGAAGTTGTGGTATAATCGTCCGGCACAAGACTGGCTGGAAGCTTTACCATTAGGTAATTCCCGTTTGGGGGCTATGGTGTTTGGCGGAACTGCCCGTGAAGAATTGCAACTCAATGAAGAGACGTTCTGGGCTGGTGGACCTTACAATAATAATAATCCTAAAGGATTGCAGGTATTGCCTGAAATACGTCGACTTATTTTTGAAGGCAAAACCTTGGAGGCTCAGAAGCTCATTGATGAGAATTATATGACGCCTCAGCATGGTATGCGTTACTTGACATTGGGGAGTCTTTTCCTGAATTTCCCCGGGCATGAAAATCCTTCTGAATATTATCGGGATCTGAATCTGGAGAATGCTACTGCTACAACACGTTATGAAGTGGATGGAGTGAAGTTTGTCCGTACGGCATTTGCCTCTTTGAGTGATGATGTGATTATTGTACGTATTCAGGCGGATAAGGCAAAGGCTTTGAATTTTGCCGTATCATACAGCAGTCCGCTGAAATCAGATGTACAAGTAAAAGGGGGCAAGCTGATTATCTCTTGTCAGGGAGCTGAACATGAAGGAATTCCTGCTGCTATGCGTGCCGAATGCCAAGTATAGGTGAAAACAGATGGTAAAGTGAGTAAGGAAGAAAGCGCACTTGCCGTGAATGGGGCTACTGAAGCTACCTTGTACATTTCAGCAGCTACTAATTTTGTGAATTATCATGATGTCAGTGCGAACGAGTCAAAACGTGCAGCTACTTATTTGCAGAAAGCCACCCGCATTCCTTACGAACAGGCTTTGAAGAGTCATATCGCCTCTTATCGCAAGCAATATGACCGTGTGGTCCTGACTTTGGAAAGTACCGGAGTTTCTGCTTTGGAGACGCCTGTCCGTGTGCAACGTTTTATAGAAGGGAATGATATGGCGATGGCAGCTTTGATGTTCCAATATGGTCGTTATCTGCTGATTTCTTCTTCTCAACCCGGTGGTCAGCCTGCCAATCTTCAAGGTATATGGAATCATAGTCCGTATGCTCCCTGGGATAGTAAATACACGATTAACATTAATGCGGAGATGAATTATTGGCCTGCTGAAGTAACCAATCTGAGTGAGACGCATGAACCTCTCTTTGATATGGTGGCCGACTTGGCAGTTACAGGTAGTGAGACTGCTAAGGTTCTTTATGATGCAAAAGGTTGGGTGGCACATCATAATACGGATATATGGCGTGCTTGCGGACCGGTGGATGCTGCATATTTCGGCATGTGGCCTAATGGAGGTGCCTGGCTGGCACAGCATCTGTGGCAGCATTATCTGTTTACCGGTGACAAAGAGTTTCTAAAGAAGTATTATCCGCTGTTGAAGGGGGCTGCTGATTTTTATTTAAGTCATTTAGTGGAGCATCCGAAGTATAAATGGATGGTTACGGTACCTTCTATGTCGCCTGAACATGGTTATCGGGGTTCGCAAACAACGATTACGGCAGGTTGTACAATGGATAATCAGATTGCTTTTGATGCTTTGTACAGTACACTTCAGGCCAGTCGTATTCTGGGTGGAGATAAACAGTATGAGGATTCTTTACAGGCAATGCTGAGTAAGTTGCCACCAATGCAGATTGGGAAACATAACCAATTGCAGGAATGGCTGATTGATGCTGATAATCCGTTGGATGATCATCGGCATATTTCGCACCTGTATGGCTTATATCCCAGTAATCAGATTTCTCCGACTACAAATCCTGAGCTATTTCAGGCTGCCCGGAACACTTTGATACAACGTGGAGATATGGCTACCGGTTGGAGCATTGGGTGGAAGATTAATTTTTGGGCGCGTATGCTGGATGGCAATCATGCTTATAAGATTATACAGAATATGCTCCATCTTTTGCCTAGTGATAAGGTTCAGAAAGAATATCCTGAGGGACGTACTTATCCTAATTTATTTGATGCCCATCCACCTTTCCAAATCGATGGAAACTTTGGTTATACGGCAGGAGTTGCAGAGATGTTGTTGCAAAGCCATGATGGTGCAGTACACTTGTTGCCTGCACTACCTGAAGCATGGAAAAAAGGAAGTGTGAAAGGCCTTGTTGCCCGTGGTGGTTTTGTGGTAGATATGGAATGGGATGGCGTTCAACTGAAAAAGGCGAAGATACATTCTCGCTTGGGTGGGGTACTGCGTATCCGTTCTTATGTTCCTTTAAAGGGAAAAGGAGTGAAAGTGGCAGACGGTGCTTGCCCGAATCCTCTTTATGCATCGGCAGTTATAAAAGAACCGGTAGTTTCCAAACTGATAAATCCTCAGGTGCCGGTCCTTTATCGTACTTACGAATATGACATTGTTACTCAGCCGGGAGAAGACTATTCGCTGGAACGTAGTATGTAATGATATTAGTAGTCTATTAATTGTAACAAAACCTTGAAATGATGAAACTTACAACTTTATTTGCGGTTAGTGTCAGCCTGATACTTTCCGGTTTTTGTTCACTTGGAGTTCAGGCTCATCCTGTTCAGGAAGACAGTAGTGGGGATCCGGTTCCTGCTGGAGCTTACTATACCGATAACTATCGGAATTTGTTTAATGAGTATTTAGGTATTTCTCAGCAACAAACCGACCAGAAAATGGAGCAAATCTGGAATCACTTCTTTGTGAATGAAAAAACAAAGGTTTACTATGAGAGTGATGACAATACTGCCTATATTTATGATACAGGGAATCAGGATGTACGTACAGAAGGAATGTCCTATGGAATGATGATATGTGTACAGTTGGATAAGCAGGCTGAATTCGATAAGTTATGGCGGTGGGCTAAGAAATATATGCTGTATACTTCGGGCAAATGGTCGGGATATTATGCCTGGCACTGTACGCCTCGTGGTGTTAAAATAGGTAAGGAGCCGAGTTGTGCTTCTGATGGTGAAATTTATTTTATAACTTCTTTATTCTTTGCTTCTCACCGTTGGGGGAATGACGGGGCATATGACTATAATCAGGAGGCTCAGAAAATATTGAAAGATGTTATGTCTAAAGATGGTTCCCAAGGCGTTTATAACCTGTTCAATACTGAGAGTAAACTCGTTACATTTGTACCGGAAAAGGTCTATTATAACTATACGGATCCTTCCTATAATCTGCCTGCTTTCTTTGAACTTTGGGCTTTGTGGTCTGACACTAATAAGGAATTCTGGAAGCAGACACCTGATGCAGCCCGTCGCTTGCTGGCTGATGCATCGCATAAAAAGACGGGGTTGTTCCCTGATTATTCTGCATTCGATGGCACTCCTTGGAAACCTAAGAATTGGGGATATGATACAAGAAGATATCAGTTTGATGCTCTTCGCTGTGCCATGAATGTCGGTATGGATTATTATTGGTTTGGAAAAGATGCTGCTAACCAGGCAGAGATGATGAGTCGATTGCTTAACTTTTTCAAGCAAGATAATTTTACGCACGAATATTTCAATGTAGATGGTTCAGCACCTGCTGGTAATTATTCAACAGGTATGATCGGCGCAAATGCTGTAGGAGCTTTTGCTTTGAATGACAAGAATCTGGCGAAAGAATGCATACAGAAATTATGGAATGAACCATTGCCTACGGGCAAATTTCGTTATTACAGCGGTATGGTATATATGATGTCTATGCTGCATGTCAGTGGCAATTTCCGGATTATCAAGTAGCTTGATGAATAGAAAATGTCAAGTAATATAAGCATAATATTAATATTATAGAGAAAGCCAGCTAATATGTATTAGCTGGTTTTCTTTTTGTTCTGTGTTTAGTTCTATTGCTTAATCTCGTCAGAAGAAGACTTTTGCTGCTCCTCCATATAGGTTGTTGGCGGAACTCCGTATAATTCTTTAAAAGCGGTAGAAAAATATGCAATATTAGTAAAACCTGTAAGAGTAGCAACTTCAGTAATGTTATGATATTGGTTTGCCAATAGTGATGCAGCCTGTTTCAGACGAACATTGCGTATTAAGTCGCGGGTTGACTGATTAGTCAGCTCTTTTAGCTTACGGTGCAAATGTACACGACTGATACCTACTTCAGTTGCTATCATTTCAACATTCAAGTCAGGATTACCTAGATTGTCATTAATCACTTTCATTACTTTATCAAGCAATCTGTCATCAGGTGATTGGACTTTTAGTTTCTTCAACTTCTGTTCCTGCATCTGACTGCCACTGAAACTGTTACGTAGTATTTCCCTGCTCTTAATAAGATTGATTGCCGTTTTTCTCAATATTTCGATACTGAATGGTTTCACTATATACGCATCTGCTCCTATGTTTAAACCTTCCAAATTATCTTCTTCTCTTGATTTAGCTGTCAAGAGGATAATTGGTATATGGTTAATGGTTACATTCTGCTTTATTTTTTTGCAAAGTGTCAACCCATCCATTTCAGGCATCATAATATCACTGATAATCAGATCCGGCTCCTTTTTTAGGATAAGGGTGAGGGCTTCCTTTCCATTTGCACACTCATGCATATGGAAATCGCTGGCCAATTCACGGCAGATATATTTGCGTATTTCTTCATCATCTTCTACTATCAGAACATGACACTTGGTTTTGGAACGTATTTTTTCATTTTCTTCGTCAGTTGGCGAGGGGGTAGGCAGGGCAGTCGTGATATGTACAGGAGCATTATTCCCAACTGGATTATCATCAATTTCTTCTACATTCAGATGCTCTTTGTTCAAGGGTAGCCGTATGATAAATCGGGACCCTGGCCTGTTCTCATTATTTTCAGCCTTTATGGTGCCATGGTGTAATTCTACTAGCGAACGGCTTAGATGTAATCCTATACCGGTACCTACATTCGAATTGTTATGGCTATTATGGATTTGATAGAAACGCTCAAAAATCCATCCCATTTCTTCCGGATTAATGCCAATGCCGCTGTCTTCCACTATTATTTCAAAATAGTGTTTTAGAGGTTGAGAAGCACTCATATCCTCACCTACACGCAAGTATATATTGATTTCTCCGTTCTCCGGTGTAAACTTGAATGCATTGGAAATTATATTTAGGATAATTTTATCGAAATTTTTCGGATCAATCCATGCTTTTAACTTTTCAGTTTCCGGTTGGAAGCTCAATGTGATATGCCTGGCATTTGCCTGATATTCGAAGGTATAGTACAAATCACGGATAAATCCTACGATATCCACTTCCTGGAATTTCAGAGACATTTGTCCCTTATCTATTTTGCGAATATCCATCAGTTGATTGACCAAGCGAAGTATACGTTCCGCATTTCGATAAATGGTATGATAGTTTTTCTGCCGCTCGTTATCTTTGTCAGTGGCGATTAATTTCTGTAATGGGCTTATGATGAGAGACATTGGAGTGCGTATTTCGTGGGAAATATTAATAAAGAATTGTAGTTTGGCTTCATTGATCTGTTCTGCATGTATATGTTCCAATATCGCCTGGCGAGCGCGGTAACGATGACGTATCTGAATGACTATACCATAGATAATAACTATCAATAGTACTCCATATATAAATTTAGCCCATCCGGAGGCATACCATGCAGGATGGATTGTGATACTAAATTCTTTGATGTCTGAATAAGAATCATTATCTTTTGCTTTTACCTGGAATGTATAGGTACCTGGATTTAAATTGCTGAATGAAACCCGATTAATTCCCTGTTGTAAGCTAATCCAATTGGAATTATTAATGCTATATGTATAAGTAATTCGTTCCGGACTAAAGAACTCCATAGCTGAAAATTCAATGCTGAAAGAATTATCTTTGTATGATAGTTGAAAGTGATCGGCATCCATGACTGCAGTGGCAATTATGTCTTTATTCCCTGATTTCATACCTTTTTTAACCTTCTTATCATGGATATAGAAGTCTGTAATCCGAATTTCCGGTTTCTTATCGGGCATGGTTATTTCTGTGGGATTAAAATAAGTGATACCATTCGTACCTCCAAAGATAAGTTCACCTTGTTTGTCGGCAAAAGCGGCTCCTTTACTAAACTCATTACTTTGTAATCCATCACTTGCATAAAAATTGATGAAACTTTGATTTTGAGGATTGAATCGGCTGATTCCATAATTCGTACTGATCCAAAGATAGCCATTTGCATCCTCTTTGATTGCACAGATATAATTACTGGGTAAACCGTCTTTTGTTGTATATTCTTGCACCTCAACGGTTCGTGGGTTTAGTCGTTTTAATCCTTTGGATGTTCCTATCCAGATATTACCATCCTTACCTTCATGTAAGGCATAGATTACATCGCCATATAATATTCTTCTGTTTTTCATGGAAGAAACGAAATCCATTGTTTTTATATCCAGACAGCCCAAACCATCGTAAGTACCTATATACAGTTTGTCTTCGGCGGTATGTAACAAGCAATTTATCCATGAATTATGTAGCATATTTACTTTGGCCCAATCGGTATTACTGACAGTTGTGGTTGGGCAACGGATTATTTTTCGGGTATTTATATTCATCTGATATAATCCTCCTCCCATAGTTCCTATCCATAAGGTTTTATTGTTATCTTCTGCAAAACAGTATACACTTTCCATCAGATTAGATGCCTCGTCCACTAACTTCAGATACTCGCAACGGCCGGTTTTTGTATCTAATTTAGCCATACCATTCAGATAAGAACCTATCCACATATTGTGGTTGGAATCTTCGAAAATACTCATGATGGTTGCAGGAATGGAATGAGCATTGTCAGTAGGTGCAAAGTGCACTTTGGGTGTCTTATCTGGAGTCACTGCATAAATTCCGTCATTGTCAGTCCCCACCCAAAGAGTTCCCGTATGGTCTTTGTATGCAGACATGACGCAGTTGGAACCAATCACATTGTGTCTGGAAGATTTGTAACCCAGATACTTGAACTCATTGGTAATGGCAGGTATGATCATAACTCCTTTCTGAAAGAAACCTAACCATGTATTCCCTATTCGGTCTTTCAGAATAGAATGTATCTTTGATTTTGCAAGGTCAAATGTTGTGATATTGAAATTGGCTTCTTTAATCTTTTGTTCTTGGATATCATAGACTTTCATTCCCGAACCATCTGTACCAATAAGAATTTGATTCTCCTTCTCAGGGTATAGGATTTTGATAGGTAAGTTGGGATTAGGAGTGTATGTAATTGGTGCAAATGTATCGGTTTTATCATTATATCTGAATAATCCTTTCTTTAAGCTACCCATATAAAGATTTCCTTGTTTATCTTCGCACATGCTGAAAACTGTATTCAAAGCTATGCTTGTTTCACCGGAATAGTGCTTGAATTGGTTGTTGCTATCGAGACGAAATATTCCATTATCGCCTGTTGCTATCCATAGATTTCCTTTTCTATCCCGATATGAATATGTAATCAGGTTGCTGGCAATAAATTGATCTATTTGTTGTGCTTTTATACTATCTCCTTGTATTTCCAGTAAAAATATACTGTGACCGGAAGTTCCTATTAATATTTCTCCGTTATTTTGTTCAAGTATAACTCCTACATTAGGAGCTATCGAGGCTCCACTGGAGAGGTACATTGGAATCGTTGTAAAACTATCTTTTGCGCGGTCGTATATTTGTAATCCGTTTAGAGAACCTATAAAGAGGCGACCTTGACTGTCTTCGAACAGTGTACGTACATAGTCACTTAATAAGGAATTTGGATTATCTTTTTCATTTCTATAAACTGTAAATTTTGCTCCATCGTATCGATTCAGACCATCTTCTGTTGCAATCCAGATGATTCCGTCATGATCCTGATAGATTTTATTGAGCATGCTGCTTGATAATTCTCTATCGACTGTGAACATTTTTCCTTCTTGACCATGGCATGGAAGGTATAAACACATGCATAATAAATAGAGTATAGATATAGCTTTCATATGTATTAAATTTGACTCTACAAATATACTTAATATCCTCTATATATTCTTTTAAAAGGTGAACTAATTAGACCTTATTGAGTGGTGAATAAACAGTTGACTCATGGAATACCTTGTCAACAAGAAGTTAAGAGTCTGCCAACAAGAAATTAAGTCCTTGTCGGCAGGAAGTTAACTTCTTGTAAGTGATTGATAATCAGTGAAACTGTGGTTGTGGGATTGTCCAAACCAGTATACAAACTATTTAGTGTGTTGCTTTATACCAATTTGTCTCTGTCTTATCTGCTGCTAAAGAATTTACGCTCGGATCAGATACGGTAATGCCGGAGAAGGTTTTAATTGGCGTGGTAGCTCCCGTATTCATGGAATAATAACTTTCTGTATGCGTTTTATAAGGTACGGCCCGTTCTAACTGTTCTTTAAACTCTTTTAATAATGATGGGTCATCACACAGATGTGCTACGTAGTCACCATAATCGTAGAAGATTACCGGATAGTAACCATCTAAAGGTTGTAATTGGTTCCGCTTTGAAGTGTCAAATGTATACCGATTATTTATTTCTTTCATGATAGTGGCCAGATGATCCAATTCTGCACAATTAGTTATGCCTAATGTTCCACAAGGCATTTCTTCATAGGTGGAATAGAATGAATAAAAGCCGTCACAGATGGCTTGATAATTGGGTTCGCCCATCAAATCTTTTCCAATGATAGAATAGGGCATACCATAAGCCATGATTTCACAGGTAGAACCGATAAGGTAGTCTGTAACGTTTCTCAGGTCATAGGCTACTTCTATGGTTGACATGTAGCAATCATCGAACAGGATATACTCCATTTTGATTCCGGCACCGGTTATACCTTCTGCAAGGGTAGTGATATCTGTCTGATATTGACTTGTTGTACCGCCAAAGTAACGGGTTCTCGGAACGCCTTCGTTTTCCCAGTGCATTCTTATTGAGGCTCTTGCCCGTCCTTTTGTACTATGAACTGGAAGCCATCCCATGCCGTGACATCCGATGGTCATGGCGTAAGTGGGTGCAGGGGCGAAACTTTTTACATCATTGAGAATGGAAGTAATTCCTTCAGCGGTGGTGAAAGGCGGGTTGTTATATTCTTTTAGAGTAACTTGTTCACATTTACCTTTCTTGCAGGTTATTTCAAATAGAGTTGCTTTTTCCGAAGTAGTAGACATAAATACGATTACCCGTTCACCATTCAGTCCTTTCTGGCTGATTGCCTTTTCCATATCCGAGATATTCGTGTAGAAATTGCTGGTCAGATTGCTGGACCAAGGTAGGTACATGAATAAAGTCTTTTGGTTTTCAACAGGCTCAGTATCTTCTTTTTCACAGGATAGTACAAAGAAAGAGAGAGTAATCAGACAGAGTGATAACCGTATCCACTTTATAGATAATAATGTTACTTTATTCATATTTCATATCCTTTATAATATTCTATAAGGAACAAAAATACAAAAGAACGGTTCAATGTATCATTTGAACTGTTCTTTTTAGTATTTTCTATTTGAAACAGGGCTATTGCTTATCTTCTTTCATTCAGCATTTTGGGTGTCGGGCATTCATGGTTGTCGATAGGAAGCTTCACTTGCTTCAAATCATCCAATTCATGTATCGGTCTTTCCACTTCGTAAGGGGCACGCATACCCGAAAATTCCTGGAAGTATAGCAGACAGGCATCTTTCCACCATACGGCATCACGTGCCTGTATCTTCAGGCGTGACTGTACATCCTTGAAACGTTCCGCATCAATATAGTTCTCGACCAGATCCCATTTTTTCTGAAAGCTTCTTACCTGCCGTACACCATGGTCGTAGCGATAGCAAAGCTCGTCCCATAAAGTACGTCCACTTTGCATGGTGTGTTGCCAAGGGGCATGATGGAACCACAGGAGATACTCATCCGGACAAGTACGGATGTCATCGTAAAGCTGGCAGAGTGAATCGGGATATTGGGCTGTAGCATTACTACCCGTATGACTGCGGTCGAAACCTATCCCCTGTTTGTCAGCTTTATGATAGTAAGACGGCATCCAGTCGGGGCGTGCACCGGGCACGTCGCACCAAGGTTCCGGGCCGTAGTGGTGACCCCATGCAAAGAGGTGATGTAGCCCGAGTGGCATCATATAGTTTACCACCGCCTCACGGCTTTCCATCATCATGTTAATAAGTTGAGAGTTGAGAGTTGAGAGTTGAGAGTTGGCTGCGCGATTGGGCTGCATAGAACTCTCAACTCTCAACTCTCCACTCTCCACTTCTCCAAAAGTCTGTTTTAGCCATTCCTCTGCGATTGTTTCCGATGTCAGGGAAGGATTCCAGGCCATGCGCCCGAAAGCGTACCAGTTGGCTTGGGCGAAAGGATGACCGCACCAGTTTGTATCCGTACCTATATTGGCGACGCCTGCTATGGCTTTCAGTGAAGACGGCTTCACAAAGTCGAAGAACTCTTCCCACATTGGGGCAAGATAGGCAAGGTGATTGGAGAAGCCCAGATATTCTTGTGTAATCTGGAATTCGACCATCTGCGGAGTCCGGGGCATAGCGCCGAATAGAGGACTATATGGTTCGCGAGGCTGGAAGTCGACCGGACCGTTCTTTATCTGTACGATGACATTGTCGCGGAATTGCCCATCCAAAGGCTGGAATTCCAGATAAGCTTGCTTAGCGCGGTCTGCATCCGTTGGGCTGTAGACGAAAGCGCGCCACATGACAATACCTTTATAGGGCTTCAATACATCTGCCAGCATATTGGCACCTTCGGCATGTGTACGGTTGAAGTCGCACGGGCCGGGCTGTCCTTCGGAATTGGCTTTCACCAGGAAGCCACCGAAGTCGGGGATGGTGCGATAGATCTCTTTGGCTTTCTGCTTCCACCAGGCGATGACATCTTTGTCCAAAGGATCGGCTGTGGAAAGCCCGCCCAGTTGCATGGGGGAGGCAAAGTTGATAGAGAGATATACCTTGATGCCATAAGGACGGAATATGTCTGCCAGAGCCTTTACCTTTTCCAGATATTCAGCGGAAAGGATTTTAGAGGAAGCATTTACATTGTTCAGTACCGTTGCATTGATTCCGATGGAGGCATTAGCACGAGCGTATGCTTCGTATCTGTCGGAGAGTGTGCCGGGCAGTTCTTCCCAGTTCCAGAGAGATTTGCCGGCATAACCGCGCTCGATGCTGCGGTCGAGGTTGTCCCAATGATTGAGAATACGCAGGTCATAGGCAGGATTTTCCGTTATTTCCTGGTCTGTTTCCGAAGGCTTTCCGAAGTTCTGCATTTCTTGCAGACGGATCAGGTGATAGGCAGCATAAAGCAAACCCGTTTCGCTGGGAGAAGTGACGGTGAGTTTTCCATTTATCTGTCGTATGCGGAAGCCTTCGGAAGATAGCTGTTTGTCTTTCTTCAGTACAAGCGTAACGGGGAGCCCTTTCCATGCCTGCTTCAGTTCACGGACAGCTATGTTTAGTGTCGGAGACTGGCGAGGCGCTGTAATCTGTGCGTGGGCATCTGTCGATTGCCGGAGCCACAAGCGGCTGCCGTCTTCCGCGGATACGGGTCCGAGTAAACAAGATAATAATAAGAATAAAGAGAGCAGTTTTTTCATAAACAAAAAGTATTGGTTGGTTTATTCATCGGCGGGGTAGCGTACTCCCCATTCGCGGCGTAAGTCATCCATCATGCGCATGATGCGCAGGGTTTCGGCGTGAGGCATATAGGGAGATTCGAGCCACCCGTTCCTCAGAGCTTCCATGGATGCATATACCTGGTATTCGTATCCGGTGATTTGTGGCGGACAGTTGTAGACAACTGCCGTCTTATAATCTTCCGTTACCACCCTGATTCGTTGTGGATTGTTGATATTTTCAATGATCAGATGCCCTTTGTCACCGGAAATGATGCCTTGGCGGTCGGTCATACTCAGCATACTGCTGTGCAGTACAGCGATTTTCCCATCCTTGAATGTAAGAGTTATACTATTCTGTGCATCGACTCCGGTATCGGTCTTTACGCAGGTAGAGGTGACACGCTCTACGTCCGTCCCGAAAACTATGGAAGCAAAGTTCAGTGCATACACTCCCAGGTCGAGCAGAGCCCCGCCTGCCAGTGCCGGTTGGCGGAGGCGCTCACGGTTGCCGATTGGGTAACCCAGATTGGCAGACAGCGTCATGGGGCGTCCGATGATTCCACCGTTTACAAGGTCATTGATGGTTTGCGATAGAGGCATATAACGTGTCCAGATAGCTTCGGTGATGAAGAGCTCCTTTTCTTTGGCAAGATTCAGCAGTTCTTCCGCCTGGCGGGCATTGGCGGTGAATGCCTTTTCGCATAAAACCGCTTTGCCTTTCAGCAGACTCATACGTGCATGTTCGAAATGGTGAGAATGGGGAGTGGCAATATATACCAACTCCACCTCTTCATCATCCAGCATTTCTTCATAAGAACCGTAGGTACGGGTGAAACCCCACCGGTCGGCAAAGTCACAGGCAGTCTGCAACTGGCGGGAAGCGACTGCATAAGCTTCTACTCCCTCCATTCCTTCGAGGGTGATTGCCATCTTTTCGGCAATTCACCCAGTACCTATAATACCTATTTTGACAGTATCCATACTCTATACTCTATCGGGCAAAGGTTAATCCAGTCCTTCAATGGTGATAATCTTCCCTTCGGCGTCGTATTCCAGTTCGCATACTTTCAGGCTGCGCAACCAGGTGCGTCCGCCGGAAGGCACACTGTCGTGATGGAACAGATACCATTTGCTCCGGTATTCCACAATGGAGTGGTGGGTAGTCCAGCCTACCACCGGAGTCAGGATTACTCCCTGATAAGTGAAAGGACCGTAAGGATTGTCGCCGATGGCGTAGCACAGGCGGTGGGTATCACCGGTAGAGTAGGAGAAGTAATACTTTCCGTTATACTTGTGCATCCAGCTTGCTTCGAAGAAACGGCGTTCGTTGTCTCCGGCTGTCAGCGGTTGCCCGTTTTCGTCCAGGATCACTACGGCTTTAGGTTCTTCGGCAAATTGCAGCATGTCCGCACTGAGTTTGGCAACGCGTCCGGGGATGGACGGCTCGTTGTCTGCGGGGAAAGTAGCTCCACTTTCCAGGGCTTTGTTGTCGCGATAGCGTTGCAACTGTCCGCCCCAGAGGCCACCGAAGTACATGTAGTAGTTACCGTCTCCATCATCGAGAACGGCAGGGTCCATGCTGTAACTTCCGCGCATCGGGTCGGGTTGGGGAATGAACGGACCTTCGGGACGGTCGCTGATGGCAACACCGATACGGAAGATATCGTTCTGGTCTTTCAGTGGGAAATACATATAATATTTTCCGTCTTTCTCAGCTACGTCGCAATCCCAGAGTTGGCGTCCTGCCCAGGGAATATCTTCGGTGGTGAGTACCAGGCCATGGTCTACGATTTCACCTTTCATAGGGTCATCGGTAGAGAAGACGTAGTAGTCTTTCATATTGAAATGGTCACCGTTGTCATTTTCGGGGATACCACTTTCCCAGTCGTGGGAAGGGTAGATGTAAAGGTGATCGTTAAACACATGAACGGCAGGGTCTGCCATATAATCTCCGGGTACTAAGTATCTCTTTTCTTTCTTCATGATTTTATGATTTTAATGTGGTTAATTCTGATAGTTTCCTGTGGCATAAATGCCGACCATGGTTCCGGTGAAACCTCCGGCTGTCTGCGTGCTTATCAGGTCGGCAGAAACAGGTTCGCCTACTTGCGTCCAGTTACCTTTAGGACTGGTGGAGTAGCTGAAGGTATAGTTTACTGCATTATCTCCTTCTACTTTCAGATATACTTTTCCATCTGTCCGGGTTAGCGGGCTGTTTGCTTGGTTGCACAGTCTGCCATGGCTGTATGTTTCCAGAAGCATGACGGGGTTGCCGTCTTTGTCCAGTGTCTTTCCGAAGCGAATATAGCAATTATCATCATGAAAGCAGATGATGCCTGCGAAATCCTTCGGCTGTTGTGGCACGAAATCCAAGCCGGTCTGAGCTGTGAAGGTCCAATTGTTAATCCAGCGACCGATGGCAGCAGGCTGATGTTTTTGGTTAAGATCGGTACTGCTGGCGGTCATTTCCAACTGCCCTTTACTGTTTATATCATAGCAGGACACCAGTGAAGTGCGGATGAAAAATGCTTCTTTAGCCAGTCCGTTTGCTGTCCATAGTGGGGCAGGACCGTAGGAGCGGTCGGCGGTATAAGTGATGACGTCACCCTCAGGAAGGATAATGGGTTGATTCTCTTTCCAGGTCACCGGAAGCATGAAAGTTTCGCGTCCCATCACGTCGTGACCGTTGCGATAGGGGCGGACACCAAGGAAGACGGCATACCAGTCGCCATCGGAAGTTTCCACCAGATCGGCATGGCCGACGCAGGTTACCGGGTTGGGACGATCAGCCGGCAAGCCGCGTTGCGTCAATATCGGATTGATGGCACAAGGTTTGAAAGGGCCGAACGGAGATGCAGCGGTGAAGATCACTTCCGAGTGGTTGGGGCCTGTTCCACCTTCGGCGGCCATCAGATAGTATGTGCCGTTGATGTGGTAGAGGTGTGGACCTTCTATCCAAATGGGATGCCGGATTTTGTCTACGCCCCCGTCAATAATCATCTTCTGTTTTCCTACGGTACAACCGTTTTTCCAGTCGAATTCGTGTATCCAGATAGCGCGATGACCGTCATATTCGGGCTTTCCTGCCGGACCGTCATTGTTCACAATGTATGCTTTCCCGTCTTCGTCGAAGAGAAATCCGGGGTCGATGCCGCCCACTTCGGGCAGGAAAGTGGGATCGCTCCAGACGCCTTTCTTCGGATCATCCGTGGTGACGAAGAAGTTGCCGCCACCGTCTACGGCTGTGGTGATCAGATAGAACAGTCCGTTGTGAGGATTGTATTTGATGTCCGGAGCATAGATACCGCCGCTGATGCGCAGGCCGTCGTACATGGGCAATTGTGAGGGGCGGTTGAGGACGTAGCCCAGCTGTTCCCAGTTCGTCAGATCTGTGCTGTGCCAGATGGGTACACCGGGGTAGAAGGCAAAAGAGGAGTTGACCATATAATAGTCGTTTCCTACGCGGCAGATGCTCGGGTCGGGATAACACCCCGGTAACACGGGATTCAATGTGCCCGGTGTGGTAACCTGATCAGTTGCTTTATCGGTATCTTTGGGAGCTACCGTATACGTGAACTCATCGAACACAGCCTTTTTCGGTTCCAGAATTTCTTTCAGGAAGGGCTTGGGCTGATAGTTACGGTCGAAGAGTAGAGGATATTCCCGTCTTCCCGGTACGGGCCAGTCATTCTTCCAGGAGTCACCGTCCGATACTCCCCAGCCGGTTACGCGTGTAATGACGTCCGAGTGCTTGATGAAAAGTTCCATGAACGATTTCATGCGTGCATTCCACAGATTGGAAACACTATCCGGCAGAGCTTCGGGATAGGGATTTAAGGCTTTCTCAAAGGCTACTTTGTCGGCAATATTTGCTCCGCGGTTTACGGTTGGCAAAGCACTCATGTCCCATTCCGTTATCATCACTTTAGCGCCTGTGGAGGCAAAGGCGAGAAGGCTGGTTTCATATTCACCTATGCTCGGGTAATCCAATCCCATGTGTCCCTGCATACCTATGGCATCTATGCGCAATCCTTTTTCTTTGAGTGAATTGATCATGCGCACCACTGCGTCTCGGCGTCCCGGTTCGTGCATACCGTAGTCGTTGTAGTAGAGTTCCGCTTCCGGATCTACCTCATGTGCATATTGGAAAGCCAGCGGGATATATTCTTCTCCCAGTATCTCGTAGAACTTGCTTTTGCGGTAGCTTCCGTCTCCTTCGATGGCTTCGTTTACTACGTCCCAGCCTTTAATGCGACCTTTGTATCGGCCCACGATAGTATGAATATGGCTTTTCAACCGTTCTTTCAGGACTTCGGATGAAACATTTTTTCCTTCGGCGTCTACGCAGAACCAAGGTGAGAGCTGGGAATGCCACACCAGGCAATGCCCGATGATGAACATTCCGTTATCCTCGCCAAACTTAACGAATTCGTCTGCCAGGCTAAAGTCATATCTGTCTTCTTCCGGGTGTATCACTTCACTCTTCATGCAGTTTTCGGCCACAATGGAGTTGAAATGGCGGCGTACTACATTGACTGCGCTGGTGTCGCGACCCGCAGCCTGTTCGGAATTAATGGCGACACCAACGAGGAATTTATTACCGAGAATATCTTTTAGAGTCGGGTCTGCCGCAACAGGTTTGTCACTATTACAAGACATTAATGCGGCAGTACAAACTGATAATGCTAAATACTTAAATTTCATTCTACTTTAGCATGATTAATAATCTTCTTTACTTCTGCGTTCCGTCAGTTCGGCCTGCATTTCTTCATTATACTTCTTTGTAATAGGATAGAAGTATAGCGCTATGACACCGATAAAGAACGTAATTGCCGGAATAATACTGGATGAAAGCACGATACCATGAATAGCCGATTCGCTTTGTGCCACCCCTGCGCCTGATACATAACCGAAACCGGAGAGCAGGAAACCCAAAATAGCGCCACCGATACCCAAACCGGCTTTCAGTGCAAACACCACACCTGCAAACACGAAACCCGTTGCACGGCGGTGATTGACATATTCCGAATGATCCGCTACGTCAGCAATCATAGCCCAAAGCAATGGAACGGTGGGAGCGTATGCCAAACTCTTGAGGAAGTTCAGAACGAACATTGTCTCTACATCCGTTTCATTCGGGAAATAGAAGAAGGCGGTGAACACTGCCGTCAATGCCAGACAAACGATGAACACCGATTTCTTTCCGAAACGGTTGGCCAGGAAGCCGGACAGGAAGATGACGCCGAAGAACTGTACCACTGCTCCCAGCATGTTGAACACACCGAAGCCTGCTTCATAAGCTCTTTCAGGACTGCTGACAATAAGGCCGAAAGCATTCAGTATCGTATAGCCCACCGAATCACTGGCCTGTGTAGCCACCAACCCCAGTTTATCGAGGAAGGCAAATAACGCGCCCGAATCCACATAATTCTCAAAGTAGTAGTTCATTGCGCTTCCCCACATAGCAAGGGTTGTGAAAAGGAAGAGCGTCAGGATGAACATCGCCCGCCAGGGAATATCCTTGAATACATCCCTGATATCCTTCTTGGTATCAGTTTTCTGATTTGCCGGCGGCGTGATACGCTCTCGGCTGGAGAAGAAGGTAATAACCAGGAACACGAAACCGATGACTGCAAATAAGGAGATAGTGCACAGCCAGCCGTGCCCCTTATCACCACTTTCACCTGCGAACTTGCTTACCAACGGGAGCGTCAAGCCCTGTACCACAAACTGCGCAATAGTAGCAGCTACGAAACGGATAGACGTAATACTCGTACGTTCCTTGATGTCACTTGACATAACACCACCCAACGATGCATACGGTGTATTGTTGAATGAGTAAAGCGTCATCAACAAGGTATAAGAGATTGTAGCATATACCGCTACCAAACCTTTATCCTCGATGCCGGGATTGTAGAATGCCAGCACATAGAACACCATGAACGGCAGCGCAGTCCAAAGTACCCAAGGACGGTATTTACCCCATTTGGTTCGTGTTCGGTCGGACAATATACCTACGGTAGGGTCTACAAAAGCATCCACAATGCGGGCAATCAGCATCACTGATCCGGCAATGGCGCCTTCCAGACCGAAGACATCGGTATAAAACTTGGTTTGGTAAATCATCATCATCTGGAACACGAGGTTCGCAGAACAATCTCCTAAACTATAGCCGATCTTCTCGGCCATAGACACTTTTTGACTTAGTGCGTTCATAGTGCTGTATTATTCAGTTATTAGTTATCTGTTATTTATTATCTGTCTCCAACGCACTTTCTGCCGCACGTTGTCCCGGGGTTTTCTTATCCAATGGATGTATATCGTTCCATTCACCCAGGTCGCTGTTGCGGATGAGACGAGTATTCCGGTTGGTTTCGGCTACTTTGGCTTGTTCCTTGCGCATCTCAGCCCATGCTTGCCTACCGCTGACGTCATCTTTGGACAGGAAGTCCGCCAATTCTACAATGTAGAAAGGTAATTCCGGCTTGTCGAATGTACTGCGCCAATCAGCAATCATAGCTGTCAACAGTGCGGCATATTCATTGCGGCGGTCCACATTGGACTCTCCCTGATACCAGAGGACGCCACGGATGCCATAGTTTTGTAACGGGGCAATCATGGCATTGTACAGGCATACCGGTTTGTAACAGAAGAACATCATTCCCGGAGCCGGAGGCATGGAAGCACCTAATCTGTATTTCCATTCTCCTTGCAGGCTTACTTCTTCATTTCCGCAAATAATCTTATAAGGCTTCTCTTTTACAAAGTGCGGATAACCGTTATTGCTGATGAGGCGTATAGTTACTATGTTTTTTCCCGCTTTCAGTACACCTGCCGGAATGGTATAGATGCGTGGGGGATATTGGTAAGAAATTGTGCCTACGAATGTCCCGTTTACATAGACCGAGTCTGCATCTATGATGCAACCTAAACGCAGGGTCGCTTCTTTTCCGTTCCACTCCTGCGGTACTTCCACTTCCTTGCGGAACCAGTGCGAACCGTTTATCGGATTTAAACCGTTGGTTCCCCAGTTGGTGGAGAATAAATCGACGGTCTGCCAGTCTTTATCGTTGTAGTCGGTGGCATACCAGGGCGTTGTTTCGTGCAGCCCTGTATCTCCCCGGTATAGGGACGTGTTCCAGCGATAGAAGCTCAAGCCTTCCGTTTGCTTAATGTTTTTCAGATAAGCATCGTCTTCATATTGCCGTTTGTCATTCACATACTTCGGAAATTCTTTCAGTCCTTCTTCGCTTATCCACGCCTCAACGGGAGTTCCGCCCCAACTGGAGTTTATAAGCCCGACGGGTATGCTGTTCTTTTCATACATGGCTTTGGCAAAGAAGTAGGCCAAGGCGGAAAAGTTCATTACGTTTTCCTGCGTCAGTGGTTTCCAGGCAACGTAATCCGGCAAGTCCGCTTGCGGTGCATGGAAGTTGAAGATGTTGGGTACTTTCAACTGCCGTATATTCGTGTTCTCATAAGCGGCAATTTCATCACGGAACATATCTGTAACCCGACTGACAGGTAGTTCCATATTGGATTGGCCGGAGCACAACCATACATCTCCTACCAGAATATCTTTCAGTTCGATGTCATTAACTTGCAAAATGTAAGGTCCGCCCGGTTTCATTGCAGGCAGGGTGAGGGCCCACTTACCGTTTGCATCTGCTGTAACCGTGTAAGCAGCTTTCAGTTTGCCACCTTTCACACCTGTGGGGGTGGCATTCTTCAGGAACTTCACCTGTACACTTTCTCCAGCATCTGCCGTTCCCCATACTTTGATGGGTTGCTCGCGTTGCAGTACCATTCCGTCTGAAATCAAGGCAGGCAACTTCACCTTTGCGTCTACCATGGAAGTAGCGCAAAGGCAAAGCAGCACTGCCAGACTCAACCTAACTTTATTAAAACTAACCTTATTCATATCTAATTTTATCTTTTACCCACGACTTAACTACTACCTACTTATACTCGTACAATTTCACATGAAGTATCTGGAAATCTCCCACTGAGATGCGTACATGTCGCCCTTGGTGATCCTGATCACCATTCAGACGACGGATATAAGAGAGCGTACCGTCCTCGTTCACCTTCACTTCATCTACGGATCCGATGCCACAACGTGCTCCTTTCCACATCACCTTATCACTTATCACTCCATCACTTATCACCTTATCCCCCTTTCCTCCTGCCTGGGCAAATCCGTCTTCACCCAATGCCCGGACTTTGGCCTGATTTTCTGTAGCTTTCTCAAACTCAATAACGATACCGCTACCTGCTACGATATACTCATTGGGTGCCAGTCTTAATAATACACCTCCACCTTCGGGCCATACACTGCCATCGGTGGCGCGCGCATCCCAGGGAAGGGTAAAGAAATGTCGGCAGGTTATCTTCAGATCATCCTGATAAATGATGCGTTCCTTATTTTCCTGATCGAAAAGTAATCCTTTCATTGTTCCTTTGTCTTGGTGCTTAGCCAGCAGCGGCATGAACTCTTTAAGCGTACGATAGCTTTTTACCAACGGAGAGTTGGGAGAGTCGGAACCACCTTCGATGGAGAACGGACTGATACCGATGGCATCATGTTCACCAAAGATGTAGAAAGCTCTTACTCCATTATTGTCTGTCAGTTTGATTTCGGGGATAAACAACGGGTTGTTATGCAATTTATATTTAGCTACCCAATCTGTAAAGCCATTGTCGTACAGGTCGGGAGCAAGAAGGTCGATGTTGGGCGCTCCGCAATGCCATATATCAATAAGGTGTGCCAGCGGACCGGCAGAAGGATATTCTCCCGGCTTCCGGTTGCGGCTGTTCATGGCAGCGTTCACGAATAGTGGAATATTGTAGATGGACCGGGCGCTTTGTGCCATTCTTTCCACATAACGGGCGTAGTGCCAGGCCATAAATAATTCATCGGTGTAGATATCGGCTCCGAATACTTCTTGCCAGGTACCTTGTTTCTTGCTACCTTGGCTTTCCCATTTCTCAAGCATTTGGGGATGGAGCATTTTCTTATTTTTCTGCAAGTAACTCATTAATTCCGCGGGTACCGGTGCATTGAACAGTGCGTTGGCTTCTTTAGAATAGTCTCTTGCATCTTCCAGCATACCTATCTCATTTTCTATCTGTATCATGATGACGGTACCTTCCTCTTTATCAATGGCTGCGACGTGTTCCATCCATTGAGAAAAAGCACGGTTGTCGGCTTGGAGTACATTTTCAGAGAATACGCTGGCTATTTCGAGTGGCTTTCCTTTTTGCGTATAGGCACGCGGGTATTTCTTATAGTTCTCCTTGAACCAGAGGGGAGCATAGCAACTCATGGAGTTCTTCCATGCACCAAACCAAAGAAAAATAACTTTAAGATCGTTCTGCCGGGCTTGCCGGATGACTTTATCTGTGAGGGTGAAGTCGAATTGTCCTTCCTGCGGCTCTATCAAATCCCAGTATGCGGGAACGAGCACTGTATTCAGTCCCATCCGTTGCAGCTTCGGGAAGATACGTTCGATATCTTCTGTGCATGCCGCCGATGAATTTCCTAATTCACCGCCTAAAATAAGAAATGGTTTACCGTCTACTACTAATTGAGTAGCGGTGCCTTGTTTTTGTAATGTACTCTTTTGAGCATTTGCCTGCCCAACTGTCATTACACTCAAAACTAAAATTAAAATCCAATTCTTCATCGTTTGTCTCTGGTATTGATTTGAGATGTTTTCCATTGCAACAAAGATAGTGAGCTATAAATTAGAAAGCTTTTCGCAGTGTTGCAGAAAAATTCATTTCGGTTACATTATCCCTCAATGATGTTACATAATTTTTTGTTTATCGTACATCTTCCTGTTTCAGGGGGTAAAACGGATGTTTTTGCCGGATTTGCAGAATGATTGGATGAATGGAATCCGGTAAGGCTGGAGCCTTACCAGATTCCTGTCTTCACACTTTATTCAGCCGGAGTTTATTCTCCTTCTGTTTCATAGGTATTCTTCCAGTCTTCACCACTGAAATCTTCACTGATATCTTTTCCGGCGATACCATCGCATACACCCTTATAAGCATGTTTGCGTTCGTAGTTTGCATCGAAGAGATTCGGTGCATCGTCCGATAACCAATATTCATGTTCTTTCTTACTGTCGGTCAGTGTCCAGATAGTGATTCCTGATTGCTGGGCTGTCGGGATGTTCTCCTTGTAAGATTCAAAGATCATTTGATAAACGTTGGCCTGTGTGGCCAATTGGCTGTCGTCAGGAGTCGTGGTGCCTACCTGTACGTCTAATTCCGTAACACGGACAAATTTACCGGTTGCAGCCATAGTCTGGAACATGGCGTCTATCTCTGCTCTTGTAATGCTGGTCGATACGTGCATCTGGGTACCAATACCGTCTACAATAGGTTGTCCTGTGGTATTGTTTTCGTCGATGTATTTCACGAATTCAATCAAAGCCGCGAGCTTGCCGGGATTGCTTTCCAGATTATAATCGTTTACATACAGCCTGGTTCCTGTAGTACAGTACTTGCGGGCATATTCAAATGCTTTTGCTGCATACTCTTTGCCAATGTAGTAACCCCAGTAGAAATGTCCGTTACCGGCTTCGTTACTCCAATTTAAGGTTAAACCGCTTTCTTCATTTTCTACAGGTGCGGAATCTCCATCCATGAAGGTATTATCGAATCCACGCCATTTGCTGTTATCTCCGATAGGTTCGTTGATAACATCCCATTCAGTGACGCATTCCATTCCCGGATGTTGAGCCATACCCTTAATCCATGTTTCCATAGCTGAGAGCAAAGCAGCTTTCTTTTCTTCTGCTGATTTAGGAATATAAGTGATGGAAGTTTCACGGGTTAGGGCACGTGTAGTTGCTTTCTTTACACCAAATTTAATATTGTCTAAGTAGAAAGTGGCAGCGTTCTTGCCAAAGTTTATAAGGATACGGTTCATGCCTTCTTTGGAGCATGTATATTCGTGCTCGCATAATACCCATTCGCTACTTAAAGGAATGTCATAATATCCTTCACCCGAATAATCGTTACTGTTTTGAGTAGCAAATTGTACCCCGGCTCCTGCCAAAGATGTTTTGGCATAGAACTGGATGATATAGGTTTCGCCTACTTCCAACGGGTCGTCGAAAGTATAAGCCAATTGTGCTACATAGTAATCGCTTCCGTCTGCTGGATTAACCAGTACAATGCAGTAGTTGCTGTTGTATCCTTCTCCACTTGCCGATACCGAGGTGGTTGAACCATTACCCCAGCTTTCCCAACTACCTTTTGTACCACCTTCGAAGTCACTGTTGTCACCGGATAAAACATTGGTCATTGGGTCTTCTACTTTAAGGCCGAATTGAATATCGTCGATGTAATATGTGGCACCTACCTTACCAAAGTTTAATATGATACGGTTTACATCCTCATAATCAGTGGTAAATTCATATTCAAAGTCATTCCAGTCGGTACCGATATTAAAGTCATTGTATCCGCCTTGACTCCCGTAAGTCGTTCCGTTCTGGTACTGAAATTGTAAATGTCCGGCACCTGAAGTCGATTTAGCCTTGAATTTAATCATATACGTTTTACCGACTTGCAGAAAATCACTGAAGGTATAGGCACATTGTGCTTCCCAAGCATTGCCATCTCCTTTGTTTTTCAATACCATACAGGCTGTACCGTCCGAACCCGCACCTGCTTCAACGGTTTGGCTGTCTTTATTGTCTCCCCAGCTTTCCCAGCCTCCGGTAGTTCCGTTGTTAAAGTCCGTTGCGTCACCGCTGAGTATGTTGGCGACACCTCCGCTGCTTTCCACCTTCATGGTGGGAGCAATGAGCGACTTCAGATAATTCTGATTCTGCTGGGTATGCCATAGGAAGTTATGCCCATAGATTTTAATATCGGTGGGTACAGCTTGCAGAAATGCATCTATAGTAGTGAAGTCAAGACTGCCGTCAGACTTTACAACAGACTGGTGTTTCATGGCATTGCTGGTCGTAAACATCTGGAAGTTCTCGTCAGCCACTTGCTTGTATTGTGTATCGCTGATATATTGATCGGCGTCCAATCCCAAACCGATGATCATATTCGGCGTATATTGCTTCGCATACGCTTTGATATAATCATAGTTCGCTAATATTTCCTTCAGTGCGAGGGGAATATCTGAAATCGTGATGTTTTTATCAGACTCCTTCCACTCCATTATCTGGTCGTCGCAACTGCCAAGAGTCAGTGTGCAGGCCATTATCGGAAGAATGATTCTATTTAGTTTCATTTTCTGTATTCTTTAAATGTTCTTACTATGTTTATTCTGCGGTCTCTTCATCTTCCGGATAATCAGAGATTACTACACTTTTACAAGGCACTACGCGCCAGTTGTCGATGTAGATTTCAGGTCCGCTAAATGGAGTTGAAGTAACCGTTACATCCAGATAAGAGAAGTCTGTATTCACAAAGCCCATACCGAAATTACGGTAAGCAGCGGCGTTACGGTCGTCGATTACAGTCTGGAATGTAGGTTGAGTCGCTTCTTTATCCGCAATGAGAGTTGCATACTTGTTGAACTGGCTGAAAGGAATGGTAACCGTTTGCCAGCCTTCGGTAGAGAAGGGGACAATACCTCCGCTGGTAATCCAGGGCACATAGAAAGCTACCGCATTATTAGCGCCATCGTCATCAGAACCTATACCTGTATAGTTGAAGCTATTGATTAAACAGATCTGAATATGTCCTGTACCCGACCATGGGCTTGCAACATAAATGTCGAATTGCAATGCTACTTCCGTGAGCGGAGTAGTAGCAGGGATATACTTAGTCATACGGGTCCAGTCATCCAGTTCATCATCATTACCGGCAGTCCAGCATTCGGATACACGCGGTTTTCCTGAACTGACACCCGCAGTGAGCAGGCGTTTTGGAACAATCGAAAGACACTTGCCACGTCCGGAACCGGTGGGATCATTTACCAAGTCGTCTGCATTGATCATGGAACCTGTTTCACTCCAACTCCAGAAACCTTGTGTTCCGTTTCCGTCGAAATCCAGAATCATACAGGAGCTATAATTGAAATAAGACGGAGATTGTGCTTGTCCGTTGGCCCCTTCTGAGAGAATATAACCACTTTCTGTAACACCACTCGGCATTGTAAATGAATACCAGTCGCCATCTTCAGAATTGGTGATGTCGGTAACTTCTATGCCTCCGGGGAGGGTAACTTTAGTGGTCTCGTCAAGACCTGTGCCATAAACGGTGACTGTTTCTTTAGCTTTGGGCAATGTATTGCTTATGCTGGTAATAGTAGGAGATGCTGCACGTATTATGAAATCATAGGGCGTTTGTGTTTTATCTTTCACAAACAGAATGACGTTACGATCTTCGGGTTCGGCATCCACAATAGGGGTATTGCTGTTTATCTGGATAAGCATAGACTTATCCGTTACATAGGCACGGTTGAAATAAGTTTCATATCCATTGATATAGACTTTCTTCATGCCATATAGTCCACTACCTTCCACACGGATCAGTTGGCCGAGGCGTGCAAAAGTAACCGGTCGGTCGGGTACGGAAGATTCATAATCTTCCAGATAAATCTGGTCAATAACTATTTTGACGTCTTGATACTTGTCATCAAAGTATTCATCATCATCATTGCATGAGATGAAACCTACCGACAAAAATGCCAGGCATAGTATCCAGGTATATTTTAAACTTTTCATATCTTCTTTCCTTTGTTAGTCATTAAACAAATCAGTAACAGTAACTTCTCGTTCGCCGAATTCGTAGGCTATAGCGTCGTTGTTCAATTCCGGGTTACGTCCACGGTCAACATCGGAGATCGGTAACGTAAGGTTGTTTACAGTGGCGGTAGCTACACCGGTTCCGTCGCTGCTCTTGGCATACTGGCATGTTTCGGACTCATCCCATTCGTAACCGGCATTGCGCTCCTGGTTATTGAGATAGTTCACTACTTCTTGCTGTTGGTAGTAAGAACGGCGTAATAAGTCGTACCAATACTGTCCTTCAAGGGCAAATTCGATACGGCGTTCATATCGCAGGTTTTCGTAAGTGATAGATTTCAATTCCGGCATTCCGGCACGTACGCGTACTTTATTGAAATAGGTGAGGGCAGTCTCGTCAGTCGTACTGGCATTGTTTCCAAGAATTGCTTCGGCAAGATTCAGGTAAACTTCGGCAAGACGCATCATGTATGTATTTACACCGCTGCTTTGCTGATAACTTTGGCCGTTATCGTCGATTTTACCGATCACATGCTTCTTGATGTTACATTTGTTGTCATATCCTGATTCGGTTACATTATAAGTATAACCGCCATTCTTGGAGTTAAGCTCTGAATAGTATTCACCTACGGTACAGATCGTGTTATGGCGGCGGATACGGTCTTGCGGATCATATTCGCGTACAAGGTCGTAAGATGCATAAGTGGCATTACCCCAGTTGGTTTCACCTACCATTGTAGACCAGGCGAAGAATGCCTGCATGGCATTGTTACATCCCCAGCCTATGGCATCGGTACTACCGATGAGCCATTGCAACTGGAATAGAGATTCGCTGTTGTTGTTGGCTGTCTGGTAAGCAAAAAGACTTCCATAACTGTCCAACAGGGAGTAGGGGCCTTCGATAGCCTTTAATGCAGCCTGACGGGCAAGATCCAGATAATAAGTATTGCGGGTGCCGCGGTTAAAATCGGTGGCAATGTTGCTCCCGTTATACTGCCCGTCGGTAGTCAGGCCTGCCATAGAGAGATAGAGGCGTGATAACATACCGTAAGCGCTATGTTTGGTAACACGTCCTTTATCACTTGCGGTAGTCGAAAGGTTGGCTGCTGCATATTCAAGGTCACGGATTGCAAATTCGATCACGTCTACACCACGGTGCGCAGGAGTAACGGAGTTGTTTGCCTTTTCAGCCGTATTTTCATAGATAATCCCCTTGCCCCACAGAGAACCAATATACCAATAGGCAACTCCACGCATAAAACGGGCCTCACCGTAAGCCTGTCTCTTGGCAGCCTCGGTTACTTTAGAACCGGAGTAGTCCTTGATATTATTAATGGCATAATTAGATTGAGCCACTACCGAGTATAACGATCCCCATGCTTCTTCAAGACCTTCACTCAGGGCTGTTTCAGTGAAGTTGGTATAAGGATAGATATAAGCTGACCAACGGGCTGTAAGATTATTGGCACGTCCGTCTCCCATTCCATAATAGAATTTTTCATTGAAACTGTTCCACACATAGTTGTAAAGTGGGGCAGTAGCTGCTTCAACCGCTTCATCACTGTCGAAGAAAGTCTCTTGATTGGCATTTGTGGTATTGGTTTGTTCCAGGAAATCATCACAAGAACCGAGAACCAGTGCACCTGCCATTGCTGCTATGATTAATATTTTATTTTTCATTGTATAGTTCATTTTAAAAGATTAGAAGGATACATTTAATCCGAATGTGTAGATACGGGGTGAAGGATAGCGTCCGTAATCTACGCCGGTCATCAATGCGTCACCATACATTGCACCTACTTCAGGGTCCATGCCTTTGTATTTACTCCAGGTATATACGTTCTGTATATTGGCATAGATTCTTACATTGTTGAGGTGCGCCTTGTTTATCCACTTCTTTGGGAAAGTATAGCCGATAGAGATATTCTGCAGACGGATGTAAGAGGCATCTTCTATCAACAGGTCACTTATACGTGAGTAGTTATTGTTGGCATCGGATGCTTGCAGGGCCGGTAGTATGGCAGAGCCTCCCACTACATGCAGGTTACGGTAATCATCGGACGGACCATTTGGGTCGATTAAATCGACAACAGCATAGTTCAAGGATGATTTCAGGATATTGGCATTGGAACGGGGATCTTCAATGCTGTAACGGGTCAGGTTCAGCGCCTTGTTCCCATAAGAACCGGAGAAAAATACCGTCAGGTCGAATCCTTTGTAAGAGAATGTGTTACCGATACCGTAAGTGAATTTAGGTTCGGGATTACCGATGAAAGTACAGTCTTCGTTATTGATAACGCCGTCACCATTTCTGTCTTCGAAGATGTAATCGCCAATCCATGTACTGTTCTTGGCTATGGAATTACCTTCGGGTATCGCTACTTGCTTCACGTTGCCCTGATCATCCTTGTAATAGAAATCGGTAGGTTCGTTGAAACGACCGATTACTTTGTAACCCCAGAATTGTCCAATAGGTTGTCCTACGGTGGTCTTCGTTACGATGAAGTTGGTAGAACTGGGTTGATAAGTCTTCTCAATGGAAGAATTGTCAGTATCAAGTTCTACGACCTTATTGCGGTTCAGTGAGAAGACAAGATTCGAAGTCCACTGGAAATCTTTGTTCGTAATGTTGGTGGTATTCAGGGTTAATTCGATACCCTTATTTTCCAGTGAACCTACGTTACCCCACGGATTGGATGCTGCACCCTGACCGCTTGATCCCAGATAAGCTGGTAATGGAAGCTGGAGAAGAAGGTTTTTAGTCTTCTTGTAGTAAACATCGGCTATAAACTCGATGCGGTTCTGAAATAAGCCAAGGTCGACACCGACATTATAAGAATAGGTAGTTTCCCAAGTCAGGTCCGGATTGGCGGTATTTCCTGTCAATACTCCTGTGCCCCAAGGCGTGGTCTTATAAGAAAGTAGTGCCATATAAGCATAATCGCTGACGTTCTGGTTACCGGTGGCACCCCAACCCGCACGCAGTTTCAGGTTGTTGATAACCTCATTATTATGCAGGAATGATTCCTGGGAAGCACGCCATGCCAGAGCCACAGACGGGAACCAGCCCCACTTGTTGCCTTTGGCAAATTTAGAAGAACCGTCACGGCGGATAGTAGCCGTTAAAAGGTAACGTTCGTCGTACGAATAGAATGCACGTCCGAAAGCGGATGCCAGTGAATTGGCGAAGCGTGAACCGGTAGTGGTGGATGAAGTCACATCACCTGCACTCAGGTCGGGAGTCGTATTCGTCAGGAAGCCTGTGGCTGTTCCTACCTGAGTTTCGTAATTATAATGAGACATTTCCTGGCCGACCATGATGTTGATGTTATGCTTTTGAGCTATCTGCGTATTGTAAGTCAGGATATTGCGCCATGACCAGTACTTGGTGTTGGTTTTGGTCCACTTGGAAGTACGGGTGTCGCTGGTCTTGATACCGAACTGATAATCGGGCTGATAATAATAGTAATTATTGAAATTATAGTCGGTTGAGAGTTCCGTCTTCAAAGTAAGTCCTTTTAATAAGGTAGCTTCCAGATACGTGTTAAAACGGAAGTTCATTTTACGGTTGTTGTTGGTGCGGATAGAAGCCAAACCTACCGGATTTTCGGGCATCCATACGTCTTCCGGGCCATCAAAGCTTCCGTCGGTAGAAGTAACGGCAACGGTGGGTTGTTGGATCAATGCGCTTATGATGGTATTGTTATCAGTTCCTACACTCTGTTTAGACTCGGCAAATGAGAAGTTGATGCCACCACGTAACCATGATTTAATCTGGCTGTCGACATTGGTGCGCAATGAAAGACGGCGGAAACTGGAGCCCAGTGCAATACCGTTCTGGTCAAGGAAACCGCCACTGAAAGCATAAGTTGTCTTATCATTACCACCGCTTACGGAAAGGTTGTGGCTCGTCATTAATGCTTTGCGGAATAATTCATCCTGCCAGTTGGTTCCTTCTCCAAGTAAGTCGGGGCGAACGAAGCTGCTGCTTTGATCGACAAGTCCCAATGCTGCACGACTATTGTAATGAGTTGCATACTCACTCAGGTTCAGCATGTTGAGTTGCGTGGGCATTTCCTGCCATCCTACATAACCGTCATAAGTAACTGTAGCTGTACCTGCCTGCCCTCGTTTGGTAGTAATCATGATAACACCATTAGATGCACGCGAACCATAGATAGCGGTTGCCGAAGCATCTTTCAACACGTCCATAGATACAATGTCCGACGGGTTGATACTTGATAGCGGGTTACTGTTTTCATCATCTGTGGCAGAATCCACTACTACGCCGTCAATGACGAAGATAGGCTGGTTAGTGGCATTCAAGGAGTTGATACCACGGATGCGGATAGAGGTGGACGCACCCGGTGTACCGGAGTTTGCCTGAATCTGCACGCCGGCAGCACGGCCTTGCAATACCTGGTCGATAGAAGTCGGAACCGACTTCTTAATAGCTTGGTCATTAACCGATACCACCGAACCTGTCAGGTCTGAGCGCTTCATCTGTCCGTAACCTACCACTACTACCTCATCCAGCATCTCAGTATCTTCCTTCATCGTAACATTGATTTGTGTCTTCCCGGCCACAGGAACTTCTTGAGTCTTGTAGCCCACAAATGAAATTACGATGGTACTGTTGGATGGAACATTCAGCGTGAAGTTACCGTCAATGTCGGTAATAGTACCGTTACTGGTGCCTTTCTGCACTACGCTCGCACCGATAACCGATTCTCCTGTGGCGTCCTTCACCACACCTTTCACAGTGATGTTCTGTGAAAATGCCCATAGAGGTATCAGGCATAATAAGAATAGAAGCCCCAATGGCTTAAAACAATAATTTGTGCATTTCATAATGAAATTAATTTAGTTGGATAAAATAATATTCTCTTTCTTTATTAAAGATGTGAAGACGTGCATTTCATTTTTAAGTTTCCATATTTGTATTCAAT
>Ga0192245_10014_pt1 | contig 89512 bp, 85 predicted proteins | sample Koala_Koa27_M3_FD_131238 | JGI IMG/M metagenome (GOLD analysis project Ga0192245, IMG submission 131238) | Enriched cells from koala feces incubated with labeled cellulose particles, San Francisco Zoo, California, United States - Koala_Koa2-7_M3 ...
CAATACCATTGCCTCCATGAAGCGCGACGGCGGGTACGACTATTCCGATTTTGTGATTCTCTACCGCACCAACGCGCAAAGTCGTGTCTTTGAGGAGGCGCTGCGCAAACGAAGTATTCCCTATAAGATATATGGCGGACTTTCTTTCTACCAACGCAAAGAGATCAAAGATGTGATCGCCTATTTCCGTATGGTAGTCAACCCTTACGACGAGGAGGCATTCAAGCGGATCATCAACTATCCGGCGCGGGGGATTGGGGATAAAACAATAGGCAAGATCGCCACTGCCGCCCATACAAACGGGGTAAGTCTCTGGACCATAGTCTCTGATCCGCTCTCTTTCGGATTGGATATAAACAAGGGTACTCATGCCAGATTACAGGGATTCTGCGAGCTGATCTCCTCTTTTATGGAAGATGTATCCCGGAAAAACGCTTATGAACTGGGGCGGGAGATTATCCGTCAGTCGGGCATCATGGCCGATGTCTGTCAGGATGCCACGCCGGAAAATCTGAGCCGCAAAGAGAATATCGAAGAACTTGCCAATGGGATGAGTGATTTCTGCGCCATGCGGCTGGAAGAAGGCAATCCGCAGGTTTTTCTGATTGATTACCTCTCTGAAGTATCGCTCCTGACTGATCAGGACGAAGACAAAGAGGGGGATGATCGGAAAGTGACACTCATGACCATCCACGCGGCCAAAGGCCTGGAATTTAAGAATGTATTTGTGGTAGGGCTGGAAGAGAATTTATTTCCCGGCGCGATGGCAGGAAGCACTCCGCAGGGGATGGAAGAAGAACGGCGTCTGTTCTATGTGGCCATTACCCGGGCCGAGGAGAATTGTTTTCTCTCTTATGCCCGCAGTCGCTACCGATACGGTAAGATGGAGTTCAGCAGTCCCAGTCGTTTCTTCCGGGATATTGATGTGGAATACCTTCAGCTACCCGATGAAGAGGGACATATCACTGCTGTAGACCGGTATGCGGAACAATTTCGTCAGGAGATGGACGAAGCCTATCGGGAAGTCACAGGTACACCTCCTCCGCGTCAGACAGAACGTAACTACCTGGAAAGGCGGAAGCCCACTGCTGCTGCGTCCGTTGCTTCGTCCCGGTCGCTGAGGAGTGGGTCTACCTTTGCAAAGGGGAATGCCTCTACAGCCGGGCAGGCAGGTCTTCAGGCCGGGCAGACCATTGAGCACGAACGCTTCGGCATAGGAGAGGTTGTGCGTGTGGAGGGACAGGGAGACAATGCCAAGGCAACCATCCGTTTCCGCAATGCCGGAGACAAACAGTTGCTGCTCCGGTTTGCCCGTTTCAAAGTGGTGGAGTGAAACCAGCGGATAGGAATATGGACGATGTACTGAACCAACGGTCAGCGAAGCTAATTACGAGGTACGGTTTTATATGCAGGTACCCGACCTACCACTCATCGAAAGAGGGTGGCTCAAAATGAGTGCGTTGCGACTCTGTTTCTCAAATGTACCAGTTGTATACCTGTTAGTATATTGCTGCAAAAGTAAATGTATTACAAGTAAATTCAGATAAAATGGGGTCATGGTTTGTAAATTGGCACATCCGAAAGACTTGGATGTGAACCTGCGGTCAGCCAGGCTGATCGTCCCGGGTGGAACCCGGAGTAGGCAGGCTACCTCACTGAATACCCCGCTGAAAGAGGTGCCCCCTGGATACAGCCTCATACGCTGATAAAGATAATAATATAATACTTATTCTATGATTGAATTTGAACGTTTTCCTTCGCCTTGCTATATCTTGGAAGAGGAGTTGCTGCGCGACAACCTTCGGCTCATCCGGCAGGTAGCCGACCGTGCGGAAGTAGAAATCATCCTGGCCTTCAAATCCTTTGCCATGTGGCGTACGTTTCCTGTCTTCCGGGAGTATATAGATCATTCCACAGCCAGCTCGGTCTATGAAGCGCGATTGGCTCTGGAAGAGTTCGGAAGCAAAGCGCATACCTATTCGCCGGCATATACCGAAGCCGACTTTCCGGAACTGATGCGATGCAGTACGCACATTACATTCAACTCTCTTTCGCAATTCCAGAGGTTTTATCCGCAGACGCTGCAACATCCGGACGAGATCTCCTGCGGTCTGCGCATCAATCCGGAATATTCGGAGGTAGAGACCGAACTCTACAATCCCTGCGCGCCCGGTACCCGCTTTGGTGTCACAGCCGATCTGCTGTCGGAAAAGTTGCCCCGGGGAGTAGAAGGTTTTCATTGCCATACACACTGCGAATCTTCTTCTTATGAACTGGAGCGCACCTTGCGGCACATAGAAGCTAAGTTTTCCCACTGGTTTCCTCAGCTTAAATGGCTCAATCTGGGAGGGGGCCATCTGATGACGCGTAAAGACTACGATACAGAGCATCTTATCCGATTGTTACAAGGGCTCAGGAGGCGTTATCCTCATCTGCGGATCATTCTGGAGCCGGGATCGGCATTCACCTGGCAGACAGGTGTGCTTACTTCCGGGATTGTAGACATTGTAGAGAGCAAAGGCATCCGTACGGCGATCCTCAATGTGAGTTTTACCTGCCACATGCCCGATTGTCTGGAGATGCCCTATCAGCCGGTCGTACGAGGCGCGCAGATCGGAGAGCAGGGCCCTTATACTTATCGTCTGGGCGGAAACTCCTGCCTGAGCGGTGATTACATGGGCATGTGGAGTTTCGATCATGAATTGCAGATCGGAGAGCGTATTGTATTCGAAGATATGATGCATTACACCATGGTCAAAACAAATATGTTCAACGGCATTCATCATCCCGCCATCGCCATGTGGAGCCGCGAAGGAGAAGCTCATATTTTCCGTGAATTTCATTACGAAGATTATCGCGACCGAATGAGCTGAAAATCATACAGGTGAAACACATACGGTGAAAAAGGTTAACTATTCTTCGAAAAAAAGAGATTAAAAGTTTGGAAAATTACGGAATTTCCATACCTTTGCATCCGCAATCGCGAAAGTAGCTCAGTTGGTAGAGCATAACCTTGCCAAGGTTAGGGTCGCGGGTTCGAATCCCGTCTTTCGCTCGCTCCATGAATTGTTTTTATGCCCAGGTGGCGGAATGGTAGACGCGCTCGTTTCAGGTGCGAGTGTTGAGAGACGTGCAGGTTCGAGTCCTGTTCTGGGCACACCATTCAACAAATGAGTTTCGTTTGTTTGACGTATTGGAGAGATGGCGGAATTGGTAGACGCGCTACTTTGAGGGGGTAGTGACAGTTATGTCGTGTGAGTTCGAGTCTCATTCTCTTCACCCCACAGGCAACTGGCGAAAGTAGCTCAGTTGGTAGAGCATAACCTTGCCAAGGTTAGGGTCGCGGGTTCGAATCCCGTCTTTCGCTCAACTTCATTTGGAAAAAGAAAGTCGTTCAGGGACGAACGAAGAAAAAAGGCTGCAAATCAATAGTTTGCAGCCTTTTTTTATTTCCTCAATTTGCCTTTTAAAGTCATTTTTTGCCCTTCTCAGACAGGTAAAAAGGTGGTCATTCGGGAATCTCAGAAAGATTTACAACCAATGTTCCCGATTGGTGGTAAATCGGGAACCAAAATGAACCTGAAAAATGTTCCCGATTTCAATTCTAAATAATTGTTATATGGCCATTTATGTCTGTACAAGTCACCCATTGACTGCTCTTGAAAAATGTGTTAGCTATAACTTGGTAACGTCATTTAAAAAGAGCGAAAAATGATGCAAAAACAGATATGTAAAGCCCTGTTTCTCATCAGGGAAAACAGGCTTTTGAAGAATGGAAAAGTAAGTGTGCATATTCGAATGACTGTGAACGGTGAACGAATGGAGTGGCACACCGGAATTGTGGTAAACCCTCAATTATGGAACCATACAGCCCAACGAATGGTAGGCAGAACCCGTGAAGCGGAAGAAGCCAATCGGAAAATAATTGCCATAAACAAACGATTAGGATTAGGGGAGGCATTTACAGAATGGTTGGAATCGGGAGATGAAATAACCGTGGATAGATTTTACAGTTATTATTCAAAAGAAGAAAGCAGCGGTAAACTCTATTCCATTCTTGGCCTACACGACAAAAGATAGAAAAGAGACAAAGATTAGCAGGTACACAAACAGGTATCAAAACCAGCACCCTCAAAAAATACATTTTCACCCGCAACAAAATGGAAATGTTTCTCTACGAATAGAAAAAGTAAACCACCGGTGCTACCAAAGCTTCGTTAAAAGACAGCATCTCTTCTATAATCCATACGAAGCGTCAACTACGAATTCATGAAAGAATACGAGCTATTTCTGAAATCCCGCTGCAACTGCGGACACAATACCGCCATGAAGCACCTGTGGTAGCTCAAACAAATTGTGGAAGACGTATTCAAATCAAAAGTCCTCCACAACGACCCCTTCCGGTATATGCAACTCCCTTATAAAAAAGTAGACCGGGCATTTCTGGAAGAGCACGAAATAATAAGGGAACTATCCCGGATTTTGTGTAAACAACACAATTTGCAGGTAATCGGATTAGGGTATACACCTTAATCCGATTTTCAAATATAGTCAAAAACGGGTTAAATATCCTCCCACGCTTTGAGATGGGTGGATACTTTACTTATTTCTTACTTCCTTTTTTTCTGATCGTATTTGTTGTCGAGTTCTCTTTTCTGAGTTTCATATTTATTCTTTTCCGCTTTCTTTTCAGCTTCTGTTCTGGTTTCTTTTACGTTGGCTTTATATTCCTTCGTTGCATTCTTTTTGGCTTCTTTATGTTCTTTCTGTACTGCTTTCATTTCAGCTTTTTTGTTTTTGACAGTTCCTGGGCAGATACTGTATGGGCAGATGCCAGAAGTGCTATCACCATACATCCTGAAATAATGATTTTTTCATTTTCTTGTCTTTTTGAAAATTGTTTTTAAATATTTATCATCCTGTATTATAAATGATTATTTCATTAGTAATACCATGTGATCCATCTCTGAAAAACAAACTCTGAAAATAAAAGTTCATCCATGCTCAGGTGTTTTTCTGTTGAATGAAAATGAATAAGAAGAACTTATGATTTATCTATACTTTTTTATAGATAAAGTTAGTATTTACCTCTTGATCTCATCCCTGTTTTGCTGTCATCGTTACGGAGAAGTTTACTTCCGGTATGGAACGGGTGTCTGAAGTTCAGATTAACAGAAAAGGTCGTTATTTCTGTTCTGGTCAGGTTATGAGTACACCATAACATATATTGGGTACCTGCTATATTACCTGCTAACCTATATCCATAGTTTATTTTTTCAGGTTGTGCTGTTCATACAGTGCGGTTGATGACACAGGGAGGTATGGCATTAGACTTCACAAGAACTATCGACAGTAACAAAAAGCTGCCAAAAAAAAGACAGCCGAAAGAACCAACTTCCAGCTGTCTGATGATAGTAATAAAATGAAAAAATAAATTTATCTTATACCTATTGTGTTGTTTTGTCTATGTAACAGGATACGTAGATATCCCATGAGTTTGTCTGTTGTAGCGGTACTTATACATCCTGGCCGGTCTTTTGTGCAGCAGATCTCTTTTCTCCACGGTTTTCTTTTGCTTTTTCACCGCGTTCTTGTCTTTTCTGCTCACGTTCGGCCTGTTTCCTGGCATAAGCCTGATACTGATCGGCATTCAGGATCTTCTGCAATTGAGTGTTGTACTCTTCACGGGATTGTTTCATCTCCGCGTGGAGCTTTTCACGTTGCTCAGCAGAAAGTTTCGGAGCTTCCGCGCGGTTTCTTTTTCCATCACGATCTGAGCGTGCTACGTCTTTCTGTTTCTTTTCTCTGTTTTCCGGGTTCACACCCGCATCTTTTCCATTCTTCTCCGCGTCAGTAACCTGGGCAGGCTGACCTTTCTTGCCGTGACGGTGTCCCAGGGGGTGTTCGCCCATTTTTTCCGCGAAGGCCTGGTTCACTTCCAGTAGTTGTTGCTTCTGGGTGTCATTCAGGTCGTATTCTTTCACCATGCGTTCGGTCATTTTCTCGGCACGTACTTTAGGATCGAAATTTTTCTTTGTTTTATCACCTTCATTTGCCATGGCCACTCCACCTAATGTAAAGATGGCGATCAGAATCATACTAAGTCTTTTTATACTTTTCATACTTATTTCCTTTTAATTGAGTTACATTTCACAGGAGACTACATATCGCAGGGTGTTTGCTGTGTATCGTATGTCTGTCTTCCCGTTTTTTATTTCTTATCTGATTTATCATACGGTGTCGGTTTCGTTTCCGACGTTTTTGCCGGATCCTTTTGCAACCGGCTATTGTTTTTGTTGCAACTGATACTATGACTCGTACAGTGGCTATAGGTTTAACCGGCAAAGGTGTTTTTAACGTTATAATCAACTTCTTCATCTATTTTTTAATAGCTGATCTACAAATAGATATATTCTAACATCTGTTGGCGTTTCCGCATGATATAGTGCGCAAACTGACAAGTATAGAAAGCAGGCAGATCCATAGGACATTTCATACTTGAAGGCATGGTCTGAAAAGCTTCTTTTTTGTGAGTAGCTGTCAGAATTTTACTTGTTGTTTAGGACCGAAACTGTTTTTTGTCGGATTTTTCTGTTTTCAGGATGATAACAACGGGCTATCTGAATCCTGAAAAGGGAGAAATAGGATAACCCCAAGTCAGTATAGCTGAAAATATGGCAACCCGAAAGCAAGTGAAAGCAAAAGCAAGCAATACCTGTACTCAATCAATTGGAGAACCAAAGGTCGATGAAGTCAACCAGAAGTAGGCTACGCAGTCAACCAGAAGTAGGCTAAGCAGTCAACCAGAAGTGGGTTACGCAGTTATGCAAAGATCTCTGTTGTGATCAACCAGACCGTCGGGTCTACATAAGGGTCGATGAGGTCAACACACTGACAATTCCTTCTGTCTCTCCTGTATGTTCCGGTCTTTGCAAAGCAGAGCCTGTCTTTCCGGATTTTCCGATGCTGGTGTCGATTGTTGAAAGCCTTGATCCCTGGTCTGTAAATGGATTTCTGAGACCGGATGAAAATACTTCTTCCATTGTTATTTTCCATGGTAAGAAATCAGAATAAATAGAATTTTATCTATCTTTGATGGGTTTTGGAGGTGAAATACCGGAGTTATCACATATAAAGCATTCAATATGAAAAAGATCTTTTTATTATTTGCCTTAGGGGTTATAGTAACTTTACAGGCACAAAATACAGTAACCATTTCCGGTCAGGTAACAGACTTTGAGGGTAATCCTCTGAGTGAGGCCAATGTCTTTATACAGGACATCAGGTTTCAGGTACAGTATGAAACCATAAGTGATGAGAATGGCTATTACCAACTGGAAGTAGCCCCGGGAGAGTATGCCTCGATGTATGTATTGAAACTGGATCTTTATCCCCGCATGGATGCGGTGCCGCATGAAGAGATGCGTCTCGAATTCTGGGCCTGGAATATCATTGCCGACAGGGATCTGGTGATCAATCCCCGTTATCACAGATTAGAACTGTATGGTACTACGGCTTTTACGATTTACGGAGGCTATCCCGGTTTTTTATCTATTTCCGACCCATGAGCCTTCAGAAAGACTTAGACTTAGGAAAAGAGTTATATACGAATAAGGAAAAGTCTGAAGAAGAGGGAGTGGATATCGGAGTATCTCCGGAATACCTGGAGGTAGAAGTGTACGCGGATGATGTGCCATTGAAGATCAACTCCGTTCAGTTAGTCAATGAATATGTAGGAAATAACTCAGGCATGGGAGGCTATCTGGTGCATGTAGATCGCCCTGCTGTATGGACAGATAAACCTTATATCGTATTCCGGGTAGTAGCCACCAATAAGGAGTACGGAGAGAAAGGGGAGAATATATACTTTTACAGCATTCCTGAAGTTATGCGCTGACGCAGGAAAATAAAAAGTCCTGTCAGACCCGAAAGCCTGACAGGGATCCTGTAAATGAATCAGATCTTTAAGAGAGTTTTATCAGAAACCAGAATGGGGCAGCGGATCTATTTTGCCTAAAACTGTACAACAGTGATGAATTTATTAACGGTATTATCTCTAAAAATTACAGTTCGCGGGACGAGCATTTCCCCAACTGTTCTGCACCCTCCTGGTTTGTGATTAAAATACCTTTTTCACCAGCAAATATAAGGGCTTAGGGGGCGTAAAACAGGTAAAATTGTCCGTTTTAGATACCTTCTTCGTACAAGATATGATATAGGTATACAAATGGGATAATTTATTCTTTCGCGGGCAGGGAAGAGGTCCCGGCAATCCATCAGTCCGGATGCGGGAGTACGGCTTGTGATAAAAAGGGGCGATCGGTTTTTCGCCGAAAATAATTAGTATCTTTGCCAGATGAGGCGGGTGTTGTCTGCGATCTGTTGTCCGGTATATAACCGGAAGGCCCCGGTCTGCCGCACATCAGTCTCCGCCCTGTAATTCCGTATCCACTATGTGTCAACATACGATCTGTATAGAAGAGCTTTCTATCGGCTACTCCGGAAAAAATCAGAAGAAGGTAGTAGCTGAACACATCTCTGCCACTATCCACAGTGGTGAACTCACGTGTCTGCTGGGCGCCAACGGTGTGGGCAAGTCTACGCTGCTGCGTACCTTATCGGGATTTTTGCCTAAACTCTCCGGAAAGATCGTTGTGGAGGGACGTGAGGTAGAAGCATACACACTCAGGGAACTGGCCCGTGTGATAAGCGTGGTACTGACCGATCGGTTTGACGGGAACTACCTATCTGCCAGAGAAGTAGTGGCTCTGGGTCGTAGTCCTTATACGGACTTTTGGGGAAAACTGTCTGCGGAAGACCGGAACGTGGCAGACCGTGCGCTGTCGCTCGTCAGAGCCGATCACCTGGCGCATCGCATGATCCATAGCCTGAGCGACGGAGAAAGACAGAAGGTGATGATTGCCAAAGCGCTGGCTCAGGATACGCCGATCGTCTTCCTGGATGAGCCCACTGCTTTTCTGGACTTTCCCAGTAAAGTGGAACTGATGCAGTTGCTTCATCAGCTGAGCCGCAGCACCAGAAAAACGATTTTTCTTTCTACGCATGATCTGGAACTGGCGTTGCAGATAGCAGATAAGATCTGGCTGATGAACGATGGGGGAGAGGTGACGACAGGTACACCCGAAGATCTCTCTTTAGAAGGTACGCTCGACCGTTTCTTTACCCGCAAAGGGATTACGTTCGACATGGAGAGCGGTTTGTTCCGGGTAGAGCCCCTCTATACCATGCAGGTGTGTCTGGAGGGAGCAGGCGAGCGTTATGCCATGGCAGAGAAGGCACTGCGCCGCAACGGCATCCGGGCTGTAGGAAGGGGTGAGTGCCGGATCCGGATAGAGATCCTGGAAGAGACCACACCCGCGTATCGGATACATAAGACGGATGGTTCTTCTGTGGAGGCAACTACCATTGACGAATTGATACGACAGGTCTATCCGCGTCTCCGGGCCCTGGAAAGGGAACCCTCGCTTTAAACGGAGAAATATTCCCAGATGAGATTCAGAAATAGCCAGGATACCTGTACATATACCTAATGATGATGCCTATGGCATCTATCCCCAGCCAGGGCTGTCTTTGTTTACTGATGCTTCACTTCGCCTGATACTTGCCCCAGCCAGAAAGAACAGATAGGCCAGGCTCCGGAATATATGGAAAAAGGCGGTTGCCATCCTTTCTCCGTTTATGTATCCGGACCGTGTCAGGCAGATATACAGACAGATGAACGGAACAGGCACCAACCAGATCCCTATCCTTATCCGCGGGAAAGGGGAGGGGGAAAAGCTGTGTCTCATACCAAAGCATATTTGTTCTTTCTTTTTGTGTTGTGATCAAATTTGTGTTGTGATCCAAGTTAATGCAGATAGATTTCCGGTTTCATAGAAGTTAAATCCGCTGTGCCGGGCAACCTGCTGAGGCATCCTGCTGTTGTCTGCGTAGGTAAAAAAAGAGAGATGTATAAAAAAGAAAATTATCGTGATCCATGGAAGTCCGCGCAAGAAAGCCAATACGGCTACGTGGTTGCGCAAGGCCATAGAAGGCGCAGAATCGGCCGGCGCGAAGACAGAGCTGATCCATCTCTATGATCTGCAATATACCGGTTGTGTCAGTTGTGTTTTGTCTGCAAGCGGAACGACGGAAAGTACAACTGCGGATGCGTAGTGAAAGACGATCTGTTTGCGGTACTGAAAAAGATCATGAAGAGCGATGGTCTCCTTCCGGGTGCTCCGATCTATCTGGGAGAGGTAACGGGAAAGATCCGCTGCCTGATCGAGCGTCTGGTCTGTATGAACCTGTCTTATGAGCATCCGGGAAGCCACTTCAAAGGCTGTATTCCTGTGGCTTTTATCTATACCGTGAATGTAGATACTCTTACCATGCAGGAGTGGGGCTATCCCTGGCTGTTTGGTACACATGAGAAATACTTCAGCTTGCCGGGAGGTAAATGTGAGTACATAACTGCCACGGATATTTATCCATTCAGGAACTATGATAAGTCCGCGGCAGGCAGATTCGGTGAGGCCCACAAAGCTAAAGTTCGTCACGAACAGTTTCCTGTGGATGGTTGCGACGCCTTTGAACCGGGCGTAAGGATAGCCGGCGGTATGGTTGGCTGAACGCCTCCTGTCTTTTGTATAAATGTCTTTGTCTTATGGAAAATAGGGCTCGTATTCTACCCATATCCCACCGAAATAGCCTCTTAATCTGTTGTAGGTAACGCTCACATCATCGAAATAGAGATAATCATTATAGTCGTATTCGATATAGATAGAGGTATACCGATCGTTTTCCCATGCCCATAGAAATTCATATTGCTTGGTTTCTTCCCCGTCCCGGTGGTAATGGATGATGGTTTCCCAACCGTATCCGCTGGAATCGAATCCCAGGATCTGTTCCGACTCTACTCCCTGGTCATCGATATAATAATCTACCCACACCTGGCTGCATAACAGATAGGTACGTTCTTCTCTCCAGGACGCTTCATCATCCATGCAGCTGTGGAGCCCGGCAAAAAGTATGACTGGCAACAGCCATACAAAAATATTCTTTTTTCTCATCTTTCTTTTCTGATAGTTGTCATTTGATAACAAATATAATAAATGTAAAGTTTGTGTGCAACTTGTCCGGAAACATAAGAAAAAATAGGGTTGAGGGTGTATGGAGAGATTTTTTGTCTTATTTCGAAACTTGCGGATGATTTTATTCACAAAAAAGAAAATAGTATCACCTGGATTATCTTTGTTCGTGTTGATAACTAATATTAACAACAAAAGGAGAAGGGGATAGAGGGTATTTTGAGTAAATTTAGGCGTGAGAAATCGGACCGGCCTTACTATGTAAAGAATGTGCAATACATTCAACCCCTCTTTTACATACATTTTTTATTACCGGAACCATAAAATCTGTATATAGAAAGAGATGTGTTTTTTAAAGCTGTAAGTGTGGCCGCGATGAGAGGAAGAAGGATGAATGGTTGGTTTCATTGTACTGCTTAGATAGAAACATGTTCCGGTATATATCCTCTGGCGTGAATGAGTGTGATCTCCTCTTGTTTTTCTCCTTGGTTGTTTTTTTCGGGAGATAAGTGATTTTCTCCTTTATTTTTCCAGACAGTTGACACGGTGCATCTCTGCAAAGCGGCAACGGTACAGGTTGGTATGTAGTCCGGTTGGCTGAAAAGGGATGATCCTGTACGAAGCGGGTCGGACAGCGGTTTTGCTCCGGGAAAAACAGGCTATCAGTCTGATCCTGTCCGTGAATGGGCTGGAAAAAACGATCTGCTGCCTGTAAAGCCTTACTGGCTCAGGCTTTTTATTGGGATAGGCAATCTATCCGGAAAGCTCATTACCAGGAAGTTACGATGGCTGGGATGAGCCCTGTTTTCAGGACGCTCTTGTTGTAATAGTATGGTTAATTAAATAGAATGAAACAGACAGAAATAACTACTAAACCTCAATTTTTGCTATCCTCTCCTGTGTGCGGGAGTGGAAAAACCACGCTGGCTATGGGACTGATGTCTGTGCTCAGTCGCCAGGGAATGCGGGTACAGCCTTTTAAATGTGGTCCCGATTACATCGATACCAAATATCATACCTATGTGACCAAACGTCATTCCATCAATCTGGATACTTTTCTGGCTACAGATCAACATATATATGATCTGTATACAGATTACTCAGCCAGTGCCCATGTCTGTATTGTAGAGGGCAACACGGGGATGTACGATGGCTATCTTCAGGATCAGGGATCTACGGCGCATGTGGCCCGTCTGCTGGATCTGCCTGTGATACTGGTGATCAACGCGCGCAATATGGCCTATTCGGTGGCCCCTTTGCTATATGGTTATGTGCATTTCGACGAGAAAGTAAGGATCGCGGGAGTCATATTTAATAAGGTACGTTCCGACCGTCACAAACAGATGCTCCTGGATGCTTGTCAGGAAGTGGGGGTCGAATGTTTCGGATGTCTTCCCTACAGTGAGGATCTGGAGTTTAAATACCGTCGGAGAGGGCTTAACTACAGCCAGCGCAACGGAGATTTTATGCGTTACAAGAAACGGTTGATGAGGACGGTGGGAGAGAATATCCGGATCGATCGTATCTTAGAGACCACTGCTGTGCCGCAGAAAGACGCGGGAGAGAGGGAAAAGCTGCATGTAAAGAACACTTCCCGCAAGATGAACATCGCCGTGGCCCTGGGAGAAGAATCTTTCTCGTTTGTGTTTGCCGAACACCTCAAGAAACTGAAGTCAATGGGTACAGTGAAATATTTCCTGCCGGAGACCAGTACCTCTCTGCCGTTTGATAAGGTAGACCTGCTCTACCTGCCCGGAGGGTATCCGGAGAACAATTGTTTTTCTCTGGAAAACAATGCCCGGATGAGGCGGGTCATAGCCGACTATATCGAAGCGGGAGGGAAGACGCTGGCCGAATGCGGAGGGATGATCTATCTCTCGAAAGCCATTCAGACCGGACAAGGGATGTACGAAATGGCCGGTATTTTGCCTCACGTCATTTCTGCCCGGGAGCAGGACAAGAAAATGACCATGGGATACCGGCATTTCGACTACAACGGCATTCACATCCGCGGACATGAATATCACTATACGCAGGTATTGCCCCAGAAAGAGCCTTTGCCTTCCGTGGCACAGATGTACAATTCGCACAACGAACCGGTTCCGACACCGATCTATCGTTACAAAAACCTGATTGCCAGTTACGCGCATCTCTATTGGGGCGAACTGGATATTATGGATCTCTGGAAATAAGGGACCTGTTGCGTGTGTCCGGCTATGAAAAAGCAAAGACCCGGGTACCGGTAAGATGGGTGGTGCAAAAATACAGGGGCAAGTGCGGTGAAGCCGTGGGGGTTGCTCCGGTATCTTGCCCTTCCTTACCCCGGGTTGAGAGCTGATGTGCCTGCGGCCCTACAGATACATTGTAAACTGGATACCTGATAAAAAGGAGATGTGGTAAGAGAATACCTGATCATGAGATATGTTGTTTTCAAGTCATCAATCAGCCATACGTAGAACCACCTGCCTTTCAGGACTTTTAAGTACTCTCATTGCTCATGGTGAGACAGTCTCTTTGCTGATCTGTGGGCAGGTTCAGACCGGAAACGCGGAAAGCATTCGTGAAACCCTCACCCGGCCATGCGTGCTATTTTACTTTGCGCTTTTTTTCTGTAGCACTGTCAGGCTGTTTGCTACGGTATCAGCAGACAATCGGTTTCCATCCTACAGCGTCTGATTCTCCACGCTCTCTGTCTCCGCATCCGGTTTATTCCCTAATACACTCAATTTGTCCCTGTACACCCACACGGCCAGCAGAAAATACACCCCGGTCTGTATCCACATAGCGAAATAGGGTTCCCGGATGTCTGCCAGGCTGGCTCCCATGGAGTTTAACTGCACAAAAGCCAGCGTACCACTGCTGGCTGGTATCATATAGTGAGCCATCCGCCAGTACCAGGGCATCAGCTCCAGCGGGTAAGAGACACCTGCCAGGAAGAGGAATCCCACGGAGAAGAAGGTGATCATCAGCAGTGGCGACTCTGAATCTTTGTAATAGCGGGAAGCGGCCAGCCCCAGGAAGCAGGTGGCCAGAAAGAAGGGGATCAGCATCACCACGATATCCAGCCCGTGACCGATGTGCGGCACGCTGAACAGGCGGGGGATCAGTCCCAGCAGGAACAGCGAGAACACGGCGTACAGCATGCAATAGACAAACGTCTTTCCGCATACCAGGCGCGCGGCACTTCCCCAACCGGTGCCGGAAGAAAGGTATTCCCGCAATCCACCTGTGTAGTGCTCCTCTCCGTTGAGCATACCGATCACCATCATCAGAGTCTGGAACAGGATGAGCATCAGCACAGCCGGGATCAGATAGCTGCCGTATCCCTCGGTATAGTTATAAAGTACAGTGCCCGACAGATTGATGGGGGCCGGAGCAGTTGCCACTGCCACGATGGCTGTCAGGGGCAGGAACACGATGCCCGATGTACGATAAGTGTCGGAAATGGCCAGCATCACATAGGCCGAAGCCTCCTGCAAAGACAGGTAATAGAGAAACGCGTTGGTAGAGGCATACAGTACGAACACAGCCTCTTCTCCCCGGAACACCCGGTCTGCAAAGTCACGCGGCAGGTAAAGGATACCCACTGCCTTTTGCTGCTTCATCAGCTCTTCCGCTTCGCGGAAATCCGCCGCGTATCCGTAGATGTCTACCTGTGGCGTAGCATCCAGCAGGCGCGCGTATTCCCGGCTCAGGGATGAGTGCGAATGATCTACCACCACCACCGGAGCACCCGTCACATGGTTGGGCGCGTACATATAATTATAGAGCAGTCCGTACAGGAAGATCCCTCCGACCAATACCAGCAACACGGCGTAGCTGGTGCTGATGGTGCGAAACTCCCGCGCGATCACACGGGAAAGCAGGGAGGGTCTATCCGAAGTTTTCATACGCGTGTCTGATTATGGCCCCTTTCAGGCGGGGGAGCAGTAACAAAGTGATCAGGGGAAACAGGCACAACACTGCCGTCGAACGCCAGTAGTAGCCATATCCTCCCTGAAAATAGAGCATGGTCTGCGTGATGAGCGTATAATGCCGTACCGGAAACAGAAAAGAGGCCAGGTATACCGGAGTATACATGCTGGTCACCGGAAAGGTAACTCCCGACAGCGTAGCTCCCAGCGAACCCACCATAGAGCCTACACTCATGGTCAGAGAGAGGATAGGAAGCAGGCAAAACAGAAAAACCCCCAGCGACTGCGTAGCTACGATAAACAGGAAAGTGACCGCGTTCATCATCAGGTAACTGCCATAGAAAGGAATATGTACGATCCCGAACAATACGAAGTTGGCCAGCACGGCGATGATCGTATATATCACCGTATAGGGCAGCAGCTTGGCCAGCAGGGCAGTCGCCATATTGCCCCGGGCAGTCAGCAGCCAGTGGTCTGCTGTATGGAATTTAAGTTCCCCCCCCTACGGTATACATTGTAGTCAGCAGGATCAGGATCTGGAAAAGCACATAGAAAAACGGGTGTCCCAGATAGATGGTATAGTCTAAAGAAGGGTTGTAGACAGGATGATCACTTCCCTGTATGGGCAGCAGAAAGGTCTCTGCCTGCTCTTCGGTAAGTCCACCGGCCGCTACTGCCTGCAAGGCCACAGGCGACAGCGCCACCGGAGTAAGTGCCTCCGTGAGACCCGCCAGTATTTCATTGCCCACGGAGAGGAAAGTGGGTTGGTAATAATAGCTCACTGTAGCACCGCGACCCGAAGTGGCGTCTTCCTCAAACTTCGGTGGCAATACCACATAGCCGTAGATCTCTTTGGCCTGCATAGCCCGCCGGGCTTCGTATTCGTTGTCCGACACGCGGGTCACTTTTACTGTAGGTACGGCGGCGATGTTACGGGCCACCTGCCGCGAAGTGGCGGTATGGTCCAGATCTACCACGGCAACAGGCACCTGCTCGATGGTGCCTTTGTGGAAGATAGTCGCCATAAAGAAGAGCACAAACAGGGGAAGCACCACACAGACCCCGAAGTATAGCCTGCGGGAGGTCATCCGTTCCCATTCGCGTAGGAGCACGTCTCTGAAAGCACTTGGTGTAGTCTCTCTGCGGTTCATCTTTTCCTGTTCTTCTTTTTCTGTTGCCTGTCAGTGGATAGTGAGCAGTACAGACATTCCCGCTCTCAGGTCTTTGACCTCTCCGGTAGGGCGGGCGTGTATCTCAAACGTCTACATATCGTAACTTCCCGTCTCTTTCGTCGACTTCCACGTCGCAAAGCTGCCCAGCGGACTGATGTAGTAGATCTCAAATTCGATGTTCTTTCCGTCTGTCGCAGGCACATCGGCGTGGAAGCGTTCGCCCATCCGGAACCGGGGCATCAGGTCTTCCCGGATGTTAAAGATCACATACGTGTCGCTCTCTACCACCAGATTCATAATGGGTGTGCCCGGACCTACCAGCTCGCCCCTTTTCGGAAAGATAGAAGCGATCTGTCCGTCTTCCGGAGCCGTGAGCCAGGCATCCGACAACAAGGCGGATACCTCGTTCACTGTGCTGCGCGCGGCATCCGCCAGCGAGCGGGCCGCCGCTTTATCCTCCTGTTGCGCCCCTTCCAAGGCCATCTGGTACTGCTCGTAGGTGGCCCGTTCGGCTGCCAGAGCCGCTTTGTAAAGCGCCTCCACTTCATCCTTTCGCTGTGGGGTCACTACTTCCTCCTGGTACAGCGCGTATACCCGCTGGTAGGTTACCTCTGCCAGTTCGAGGTCGCTCCGTGCTTTGTTCCACAGTTGCTGTGCCGCGGCGATCAGGTGGTTGCGCGTACCGCGGTCTACCTTCCGGCTCTGTTCCTGTGCCACCTGTTCCAGTGCCTGCGCCTGATCGTACTTGGCAAAGATCTCCGGACTGTTGATGGTTACCAGCGTATCTCCCCGGCGCACATAGTCGCCCTCGCGTACCCGGTAGCTGTCTATGCGTCCCGGCAATTTGCCACTGATGCGTATTTCGGTCGTTTCTACCTGACCTTGCAGCGCCAGCGGCGGCTTGCGGGTCAGCAGCATGCCTACGACTGAAAAGATCACAGTGAGCGCCAATACTATTATAAAGGCAATGCTTATACTTCTTTTTGTCCGATCCATAAAGAGATTTACGATTTACTGATTTACGATTTATTCCTTTGTCACGACCATGATTGGATGATTAACATCAGGGAACGTTGGAAATATAAAGACGTCACATATATCTAACGATCGGTTACATCCACCTGTAGAGACGCACGGCGTGCGTCTCTACAGGTGCAGGTTCCACATAACGATGTATCTGATTGTAAGTATCCATCTGGTTAAACAGGGATTCCGTATGGTGTATCGCCTGTTTTCAAACAGTTATTTATGTATTCTAAATATTTCATATATAATTAATTATATGGTTGTATTTCAATCGTCTGTTTAATAGATGGTATGTTCTATATTCGCTATTTGATGTTACTGTACATCTGATGAATATCTATACCTTATAAAACACATCTCTGTGTTGGGCCTGTAGCGCGGAGACGCCGTGCGTCTCTACAGGTGGATGAATCTCTGTATACATCGTTTGATGTCTTTTCACGCATACATCATACCTCATAAAGCGTCTAATCGTAAATCTCTCCGTTTCCGCGATCATACCTCTCGCTATATTTCGTAAACGTCTCCGGTATGCCACAGAGCGCGAGCAGGTTCATCAGTACTACATCGTATTCGTAGCAGGAGGCCAGTTGCAACAGTTTTACATGAGACAACAATGTCTCCGCATCAATCACCTCTGTAGAGGTAGCTATACCCTCGGCAAACTCCCGGGTGCGCATCCGTACCAGTTCTTCGCTCAGTTCGATGCTTGTGCCAAGCGCCTTCACATTGTCCTGAGCCCTTTGCAGCAGGCTGTAGAGTTTGTCTACTCCTACCTCCAGTTCGTCTTTAGCCTTTTCCCGACCCAGTTCCACCGTCTGCCGGGTAAGGCGTGACTGACGTATTTTCTTCTCCCGTTCCAGTCCGTCGAAAATATTCCACGCAAAGCCTATCCCCACCATGGTGCGGGGCACCAAGTTGCTCTGGATGTTGTGTGCGTACAAGGTCTGTTTGCCAAACAGCGCAATGTTGGGCATATACGCGCTCTGGTCTATTTTGATCTGCCGGGAGGCGATCTGTTCCTGTATGGTGAGTTCCTGCAACAGGTGATTCCCTGTGTACAGGTTTTGCAGGAAATACTCCTTCGGGGGCAATTCTTCGTTCAGGAACAGCGGAGAGGTCGGTATGATGTGTGTCTCGTCTTCCTCGTCTATATTCAGTAATTGCTTCAACGCGCTTTGTGCCACCTCTTCCTCTTTGCGGGCCGCTTTCAGGTGGCGGTGGGTTTCATCCATCATCACCTGTGCGAAAAGGCGTACCGCCCGGTTCACCAATCCTACCTCCTCCATTTTCACCGCGTTCTCGTAGTGCTGGCACAACGCCATATACGTCTCTTCCCGCACCCGTACATTTTGTTGCGCCAGTCGCAGGCCGTAGTATCCTTCGGCCAGCAGGGTGCGTTGTGTGGCATCTACCTGTGCCCGTTGCTCGCGGGCCACATCCACTAAACTCTGTCCGATGCGTCCGGCCTGTATGCGCTTGCCTCCGGTAAAAAGTACCCACTCCGCTGTCAGATCTACTGTAGTCAGGTTGCGCGGTGCTAAAGGCACAGTCAATATGTTGCCGCCCACCAGATCCAGCACTCCCGAGAGCAGCGTTTCACCGGGCAGGTAGGCCCGTATTAAGTCTTTCACCGGATCGGTATAATAGGAGAGGGATTGCTTCACCGCGATGTCTTCCGACAGATGTACATAGGTTCCGGCAGACTGTACAGAGGGGTACCAGAAAGAGTGGAGCCTGCCCTGTTCTTCCCGTGCCTGCTCCACCGCCTTGTCGGCTATGCGGATCGTGTGGTTGTTCTTCTGCAACCGTTGCAACGACTCTTCGAAGCTCAGCATCATTACCGGCGGTTCCTGGGCAGAGAGATTCACCCAGATCCCGCAAAGCAGCAGCCACAGACACCATTTGTATTTTTTCATACGACAACACGTTATTTTGCAAACTTTCTAACACAGAGAGGGCTGTGATTGTTCATCCGGCAAGTTGATCCCTTTTGTTTAGATAATATTATAAAAAAGACCTTTGCGCTGCTTCCGGCGCATACCCTGAGCGGGGAGGTTTGCGGGATTGGATCGGAATGTGTACCTTTACCTCATTCTATAGAACTTGCCAACAGATCCGCATGAAGAAAATAGCTATAACAGGCGCGGCCGGCAACCTGGGAGGATTGCTGGCACAGCGTATGAAAGAGATGGAAGTGAAGTTGCATCTGCTGACACACCGCAAAGAGGTGCCGGAGAGCCTCAGCAGCCGGGAGAATGTCACTGTGTTTCCCATCGACCTGGCCCGGAAAGAGACACTTGACGAAGCCCTGAACGGGGTAGATGTGGTGGTGCATTTCGCGGGGGTACTGTTTAAAGCCAGCCCCGAGAAATTCCTGCCTGTGACCAATACTCATTATTTCCACAACCTGCTTGACGTATGTGTAGAGAAGCAGGTGAAACGCGTGATCCTCATCAGCTTCCCGCATGTAGAAGGGGAGAGCAGTCCGGACCGTCCGGCCACCGGAGTGCTCACAGGCACACCCGGTTCTATGCACGCCCGTACGCGGCTCGAGGAAGAGCGGTTGCTGTTCCGTTATGCCGGGCTGCACCCTTTCGAAGCAGTCTCTCTGCGTGTAGGGATGGTATATGGCCAGGGCATCCTGATGATCGATGCCGGGCAATGGTTTGCCCGGCACGCCTTGTTGGGTGTCTGGCGGAAGCCTACCTATATCCACCTGATTTCCAGGACCGATTTTGCGGATGCTACCGTGGCGGCTATCCTGAAGCCTGGTATACAAGGCATTTATCACATCGGAGACGAAGGTATACAGACGCTGCAAGAGTTTCTGGACGATATTACTACCTGGAAAGGTCACTACAAACCGTGGCGCATGCCTGTATGGATGATACTGACGGCAGCCCGGGGATGTGAACTTTTTTCCGCGCTCTTTGATACGCGCAGTCCGCTTACGGTAGATTTCATCCGGATAGGAATGGTTTCCTATTACGGAGATACCACACGGATGCGTCGGGAATTATTGCCACGCCTTACTTTCAGAACGTATAAAGAGGGCAGGGAGCTTTTCTGATCTGTTGCGGCATAGAGGTCGAAAGTTTCCAGCCTGTTGGGTAGGTCTTTTTTTCTCTGCCTTTCTGTTTATTGCTTGTTCCGGAGGGTTTTCTGCTGCCGGATGTGGAATCTGTTTTGACTTTTTGTATAGGGAATGCCCGTCTGTTTTAACTTTTTGATACGAAATCTCTGTGTTCTCTTTTTTATACAATGGGTAAAACGGAGCTTTTATACGCAAAATGGGAATAAATATGTCATACATATACGATTTTATGAGTGAAAATGGATAAAAATCCGCGTTTTCTCCCGGTAGAAGTGCGGATTTATGCGGGTAAACCTCCGGAACTTTGCCGGTAAACCTCCGGAACTTTACCAGTAAACCTCCGGATCTTTGCGGAACGAGGGGTTGTAGTTGTCAATAAAACTTATTTTCCGATCTGGAAGGAAGAAAAATAAGATCGTTTGGGATTTGATAAAATGAGATAAAAACTGTGTTGAAACAGTCGATCCGTAAACAAACCAGATAAACAGGTGTGCCTCTGATCGGGTTTACGGATTGATTGCTGACTTGTTGTATCAAGCCCGATGGGGCATAGCTGGCTTTTTTTCGTTTAGACTTTATCCCGCGTCATATAAAGCTATATATAACCATCCGGATTATCAAAATGACAATCTGACAATTTCTGATGAATAGGAATACGTGCTCTTCCTCCTCCCGGTTATATTCCCATTCCCATGTTTCCTGCTCTATTTTATATTTTCTGGGTTTTGCCCCTTGCAGCTCCTTCTGTATGTACTCTTCCGGACATTCATCTTTGGATACAAACCATTTTTCTCTATAATGGCTATCACCTATCAGCCGTTGGAAATAACGGGGGGTAGGAAGGGTCCTGTCCGTTCCTTCAGAACCGTATGTATTGCTTAGGCTCCAGGTTGTTTGTCAGGGTCCAGAAATAAGCCTCACCATGAGCGATGCGGAAAATGATCACCTCTTCTTTGAAGGGTTCGAGGAAAGGACGATCCCGCAGCACTCTCTCTTGCAGTACCGGGTCTTCGATAAATTCCACTTTTCCGGCCACTCTCATCAGGGTGCCTGTGATGCCCTCGTGTTTATAGAAAGCAACCTCCGCTTTGGGGTTGTTTTCGAGTTGGCCCGGTAGCTCTTTCATAGTCGCGGTCTGGAAATAAAATCCAGTCTCATCGGCAAACCAGAAACCCAGCGCGCGTACACGGGGCTGATCTCTCTCCGCAGTGGCTAAGTAACAAATGGGATTTTCATTGGCAAACCGGATGCAATCTTCCATATTCATAGGGATATGATTTTTATAGTTGTTCTGCAAAAATAGTCTTTTCCGGTGAAAACAACAGAACGATCTCCGGAATGATACGCTCCTGGGTAACATCTGTTTTCAGGGGCGGCTTATAGCTTTTTCGCTACGAGAGTCATTTCACGCTCAATTCCTGCCTCATATATATTGCGGTAATCAAAGAAGCTACTTCCCCTTTGTATATTATTAAGCTTGACTGTACTGATTTTATATTCCCCGTTTTTCTTATCATATAAAATCCAGTCATATTCGTATGTAAATGCTTTCACATAATCACTGAGGATATGATATACTTCATCTAAAAAATCTCTGAAGTTCAGATTATCATAGATAGGGAGTTCAACTACCGAATTTTCTTTAAATTCAGATATATCAATATATACGTAATTTTTATTAGAGGTTTTTTTAAATTCAGCATTTTCGGCTTTCGAATTGTATTGCCTTCTGGTCAGTTCAAGAATTTCTTCAATGATGTCTCTATCTGTTCTTTTGGATGTTTCCGCTATGGGCTTGCTGGTATGCACATTTAAAATAGAATGGATTTTCATTTCTAAACGCGGATAAAACGTCTCAAACACATCTTCAAATATAGGGTCCGACAATTTGTGTGAGTCTAATTGGCCATTGATCATCCTCATTAACTTTTTAAACTCAGTTTTATTAAAAACAGTTGTTTGAAAAGTAGCAAGAGGTCCTGTCAGATCTGAGTTACTAAGCCCGAATAACAAAGGACAGACTCTTGATTTATTTATTTTACTTGATAAAGCGCCTGCTTCAAATATGATCCAGGGTTTTTGTGTGTTTTCGGACGTTAAACATAAAATGCCGATACTGCATTTATTCAATTGTACTGTAATTTCAGATTCCCATTTAGCTCCTTTCTCTATATCTGAAGGGGTAAAGTAGGGTTTTACTACTTGTAGCACTTTAGGTATCCAATTATGTAATTCTTCAGCAATTTGTTGACTCGTATCGCCTGACCAACTAATAAAGATGTCCATGTTTTTGGGGTTTATAGATTCATTTGTAAGTTGTTTGTTATCGAATCTTCTTTGTACTGATTGATAGGAATTATCAATTAGATCATACAAAAATAACCATATAATTCAAACAATTCCTATATTTTTACCAGGAAGTTCATTTTTGATAAGGTAACTGTAGAGGAGTTTATCCCAAATTATTGTACCAGTTTTAATCTCAGGAATTTACCGCAGTCCTCAGATGAATAAACTTTGTCGAGGACTTCTTTTATTTCCTCTTGTGTGGTAAAGCGGTTACTCCGATAGCTTATCATGTAACGTTGTAAATCGTTTCTTTCAATTACCATTTCCAATTCTGTATTGACTTTTTCTTCATTTTTACGGGCTCTTCTGTTGAGGTAATCGGTTAAGAGTCCTGCTCCAATGCTTAAGAAGGTCATAAATATGCCAAATACAGCCAGGAAATAGGGGGTCTGATTGTGAATTTTTTCCAGATAGAGTTTCTGATCCTTTCATCCTGTCTCTACTCTTTTTTCAATCTGCTCCTGCCTGACCTCGTGAAGTTGTGGTTTCAGGTCCACTTTGTCTTTACTGTAGCTCCGGCCTGCATGGCTTTGTGGAGCAACGGCAGGATAAGACAAAGAATCCTGTGCACAGACAAGGAGGCTGTACAGCATCAAAAGTATAGATAATCCACATTTCATGAGCAGAAGTATTTTCCACAAAAATAGGATTTCTATTTGATAATTTTAAGTTTTGTGTGAATAGACTGTCAGTCATAAAAAAATTGTTTTTATTTTCTGAACTGAAGCAGGCAGAAAAAAGCAGGAAGGTATTTTTTAATCAGGGACAGATACAGGATGGTTTATACTATCTGGTGAAAATCAGTTGTACATAAATGGGTTTATGTATTCCTGGCTCTCGTTTTATCGAAAAAAAGTTCCTTACCCAGCGTGACAAGGGTGTCACTGTCACACGGTACGCCTTTTTTCTCTTTTCTTCTTTTGCTTCTGTATCCGGATACGAGATATTCAGTTTTTTAACTTTTAAATTAGGATCAAAAGGGTTCTGTTTTATAAACCAGTCCGTTCCTCAGTGCCGGCGAAGGGTGATAAGAAAAAATGGCACTCAAGACTGGTGAAAGACAAACAGATCGTGAGTAACCAGCAACTGGAAGATAAGATTGCCAAGAAGTCTTCACTGACTTCCGGAAATGTACACACTGTGACAGGCAACCTGATGCCGACCCAGTGTCAGCTACTGCTTGAAAGTCATTCGGTGTGGTTAGATGGGCCGGGAACCTTCCCCCTTATTGTCTCTTGTAAAGGCAAAAAGATGAATACTCCGGAAAAGGCAGTTCTGCAACAGATCAATTGTACGCGTTGCCGGTTTACTCTGGAGTATACCCGTACCACCTTTACAGGCAACACCCGTCATCTGTATAACGGGTCCGCTTCGAGCCTGTCCATCATAGGGTCTCTGGTAGCATCATAAGGGTGCCTCAGATCAGGAAATCTTTTTATTTTTCAATACTCCTGTCATCATTTTGCTTTTGTCATCCGTTTTAAAGAAAACATAGCCCGACAGCATGAGATCTTGTTTCAGATCACGTCGTCCGGAACTGATGGTGCGGAATTTAAAAGCCGTGTCAATGATATGGATATACGGCACCCGCTCTTCTTTGGGGATCTCTGTCTGTATAAATCTGACCAGTTCAAAGATCTGCTCTTCGGAGAAGTCCCATATATTTTCTTTTGTGAGACTATCTAAAACTGTTTTTTTGTTCATACCATAGATCAGACTCTTTCTGAGCCTGTACAAAGATACGGAAAATCCTTTTTTACATACTTTTCCTATATTCCGTTTGTATATGAAAAGGCGGGTAATAAATTATCCTGCAATCGATTATGTAGTGTTAAAAATGATTAATCCCATACGTCGGAACAGTATATGTACAAGGTCTTAGGGAGAGCAGAAAATCTGTGTCCAATCCTACATGCTACCCCTGTATCCTCAAGAGTGCAGCATCACTTCCCTGTATCAATCCGTACTTTGTTCCGTTTCTACAAACATATCTTTTAGATTGATGGTCAGGTGTCCGAAGGCAGAGAACATATCCGCGCCGAACATCCCGTCTTCGAAGGAGACACCAGACTCTTCCGTCTCTACCACTATCTGTGGAAGTCTTTTTTCGTTGCCGTCGATAGCGAAGAGGAAGTCAGGGAGATGATAGATCGGTATTTCGCGGATGCCCCCGATACCGGCAATGTATGTCCCGGAGGCTGTACCCGTTGCTTCGATCTCCTGCTGATGCCGCCGGAAATAGTTGTGTGAGAGGGAACTGAGGCCCGATCCGGAATCCAGTTGCATGACCAGCCGCTCACCCTGTCCGGTGAGTTCGACAAGCAGCGATCCCTGTTCCATACAAAGGTTGGAGTAGGGCATCGGCTTTTCGGAAAGCTCATAGGGAAAGAGGATCCGGTGATTGCGGAAATCCAGTTGTACTTCCTGCAAAGCCAGGATAAGAGGCAGACCAATGATCAGGTCTAAACTTTCTAAGTATGTATCTGCTTCGGGGTGGCGGGTGTTCATATCCAATACATAGAAAGGCACGTTGTAGAGACAGATGTCTCCGATGCGCAGGCTGTCTGCCAGTACCAGTTTTCCAAAGTCGGTCTGTACTCCTGTCACCCTTACCGAGTCGTCTATGACGGTCAGCGGGTATCGGGCGGCCAGTCCGGCAGACAGGAAGTTTGCCCCTGCTCCTGTGTCGAGCATGGCTTGCTGACGGGTTCCGTTCAGTGAAGCCTCGAACAGAAAGGCGGAACCGTTTTGCGGTAACAGGCGGGTGACAAGTGGCAGTCGGGTATCCTGTGCCGGGCGTTGGATGTGATAAAGCTTATAGCCCGACAACCGGGCAAACTGTTTCTCTAAGCGTTGGAAGTAAGCGAGTGTCTCCGGATCGAACTGATCCCTGACAGCCGCGATCAGTTCGCGCATCACCGCCACCGCTTCCCGGTTGCGGTGCTGGGAGTGCAGGTCTAAGGCGATCTTCAGGGTAAGGTCGATGGAGTTTTCATAGTCCAGCTGGAACGGATAGCGCTGAGCCAGTTCCATCCACTGATCTGTTGCCTCCGGACGGTTGAACGCCGAACTCAGAAAAGCCTGTGCCAGTGCGCGGGTGAAGGGGGGGGCGAGTCTTTCCGCTCTTCGTACACTTTTTGCAGAGTGAACCAGTCCTGTTGTCCGATCAGTTGCTCCACCGAAGCGGTAGTGACGGGCTGTGCCCGACCGCACGAACAAAGCATCAGCAGCCCGCACAGAATAGCCATGTGTTTTCTGAATAAATAAAGAGAGTGCATAGAGGGTGTATGTTGAGTTTGGATATACTATATAACAACTCTCAGCGAAAGACGTTCATTCCGGAGGAGATTAATTTTTCTTTATACAGCAGGCTATTCTATGAACTATCCGCATACCACAGGAAAACTGTTCGGATCGGACAGAAGTAAGATCCTGTTGCCGTGTTACTGATCAGAGACCGCCTGCCATTCTTCTGCTTTTTCGCCGATGGCTTTCCCGTCTATCTCATTTCATATCCTGAACTGTTCGTCCAGAATGAGATCGTAGCGGGTATACTCCCAGTCTCCGGTGCGTAAAGCTCTTTTTACCAGATAGAAGAATGTGTTGTTTGTTTCGTATGTCCTGCCTGTGGCATCGTTCACGCTTTCCAGAAGCAGAAGTTCTATGGTCTTACCTGTTTCCTGGGGCTTTCCGTGTTTCCACTCTTCTGTGCGTACAAAGTTTTTTTGTGTCAGGTAGGAGCTCCTGACTAAGTATTTGTCGTTGTTGTCTATGCACTGCACAGGCTCTTCTATCTGCAAAGGGTAGGTACTCACTATTGCGGAACCGGAGATAAGAGGAACCCAATGACGGTTCATATAGCTTTCTGCTATTTCAAGTGCTTTCGCAGGGTCTGTAGTTGAGTCTGCACACAAACCAAAGAGGAATAAGGATATATACAGAAGAAGGATCATGCCGTTTTTCATAACTAACTTTTTGTGTATAGACTACCAAGCTACTAACAACTATTTTTTATACCTGTTTTTCATAAAATAAATAATTTGTGGTGATTCCTTATATAGAGAAATCTGTAATGTGTTTTGTTGTGATTGGATGGATGAAAAGGTTGGAATAAGTTAAATTTTACAGTATATTTGTGTCTTACTTTTTTATGGAAAACAGATTTTATAATTAAAAAAATGATTTGCTTTATGAAAACAAAGACATTGGTAGCCATTCTGGGTATTCTGATACTCAGTTCTTTTGTGAAGATTGACACGGAACAGCTCTCTGCGACCGAAGGAGTGAACGCCGATTTCACTTCTTATGTGGTCTGGTCAGGGGAAACAGGTAAGGGTACGATCAATGTTCCCGCGAGTTATGGTACAGTACCGAATAGCAATTATGTGACTTTTCCCATAGCAGCCACAGATGTAACTGTAGTAAATAACCTGATTACTTTTACCTTGAGCAAAACTGAATGGGAAAGGGCCGGCAGTCCGGCATCCGCGCCGGGGGTTATTATGACTTCCACTAATACTACCTATTCGTATACGTTGTATTATTGATCCCGGATATTCTCGTGTAGTTTTTCGTTGGTATATGTGTGGGACGCCATCAGGTACATACATATACCAACGAGTTTTTGCATATAAAATTGATAAAAAACAAAAGAATCCGGTTGCAGGTAATCAATTCACAGAGTGGATTGTTTCCAAAGTACATTAGCAGGGTTATATACATGAATCAACAACCAGCCATATATCTGTCTCACGAAGGAGTAGAAGAAATAGCTGTCTATACGCTTTCCGAGTTTGACCCGGGGCTTCCTCCCTGGATAGAGAAATATATGAAAGTAAGCTATGATCTGGACATGAAACTGCTGGAATGTTCCCGTCCTACGCTGTACTGCAAGATAATGTGTGACCGGTTTAAAGATGAGAATATAGGCCGGGGAGACATTCTGGTGATAGATAAACAGATGAAACCTCAGCATGGAGATCTGATCGCCTGCCTGTGTGACGGGGAACTTATGGTGAAAAAACTGTGTTTGCAACCGGATCTGGTCTTGCTGATCCCTTCTAATCCGGAACACTCGTTGATACGTGTCACAAAGAAGAACAATTTTGTGATTCTGGGTGTGATTACATATACCATTACTAAACAACGAAGAACAAGCTGAAAACTTACAGGTAAGTTAAGGGTAGGAATATACCTGAATCATGTACCTTCACAGGGATATGGAACGTACCCTTGTGAAGGTACACCCGCGTGTTCATATATATGGATGGTAATGATTTTCAGGGAAATGTGACAGTCTTATGCCTATTAGATCCTACCTCTGTACATCGCTAACGTTCCTGAACAGGAAAGAACCTATCAGGCTCCTTTCCGCAGGGAGCAGATCGTAAATTTCTCTGGTTGGGTGAAATCATTTTTATCAGAACTAATTAATTATTACTTTTGTTCCCCGGATAATAAACATTCAATAGACAAACCATTCAGGAAACCGCATGGAAGATACACAAAGAAAAAAGAAGCGCATTCCTCTGTACCTGCAGATCTTATTGGGTATGCTCGGTGGGATACTGGCCGGAATGGTTGCTTTGTTTTTCAACGGTAAAGAGTTTGTGGCTATGTGGGTAAAGCCCTGGGGACGGGTTTTTATCAAATTACTGCAACTGATTGCCGTGCCTCTTGTTTTTCTTTCTTTATTCAAAGGGGTTACCGGACTTCAGGACATCAGCCGGTTCTCAAAGATCGGACTACGAACGGTAGTGATCTATCTGGGTACGACGTTCTTTGCTATTCTTATCGGAGTGACCCTGGCACTGACCATACGTCCCGGCCGTTTTTTTCGACCGGGAAGAGGCAGCGGGGATGCAGCAGAACTATCACGAGGTCGTGGAGCAGCAGCGCGCGGCAGCCGAACTGACCCAGGAACGGGGGCCTCTGGCTTTTCTGGATGAGATCATCCCGGATAATGTGGTGAACGCGGCTTCCAGCAACAACCGCATGCTGCAAGTGATCTTCTTTGCTTTGCTGTTCGGTATTGCCGCGTTGAGCTTAGACAGAGAGAAGACCGCGCCTGTAATTAAGTTGTTTAACAGTTTGTATGACATCATTCTGAAAATGGTGGATTTTATCATACTGTTCACCCCCTACGGCGTATTTGCCCTGATGACCACACTTGTGGTCGATTTCTCAGGCAATCTGTCTGTTTTCGGAGCGTTGGCTGTATATGCCGGTACAGTGATCTTTGCTCTGCTTACGTTGATCTTTTTTTCTATCCGGCGCTGGTACACTTGTTCAGCCGGCTTCGGCCTGTGTTCTTTCTTAAAAATATCTACCCGGTTCAGTTACTGGCGTTTACTACCAGTTCCAGCGCGGCTACACTCCCGCTGACCCTGGAGGTAACGGAGCAAAAGCTGGGGCTTTCCAAGGAAGTGGCCTCTTTTGTACTTCCCGTAGGTACGACGATCAATATGGACGGGACAAGTTGTTATCAGGCCGTGGCTGTCATTTTCATCGCTCAGGTGCTGGGCATCGAACTCACCTGGGCACAATTGCTTTCTGTGATACTTCTTACTACCCTTTCCTCTATCGGTACTCCCGCGATTCCGGGGGGGGAGTTACGTGATCCTGACGATGGTACTTTCTTCCATCGGGGTACCCGCGGAAGGATTGGCACTTATCCTGGGAGTAGACCGTCCGTTGGATATGTTGCGTACGGCAGTCAATGTGACAGGTGATGCGACGGTGGCCGCTATCATTGACAAGAAGAGCACCTGATGATACATGGAAAGGCATATTTTAATTTTCGAACGGATTTCAGCTTCATTTCAGCCATTTTTTAGTAATTTTGCGGATCATTTCCGGGAACCTGGCGCGTTCGTCAGAAGAAGGAGAGGGAATGAGCAAAGAATAAGAAAAATTAAATCAGCATAGAATGGCAAAAGAATTGAAAGAACTGACCAGGCGAAGCGAGAATTACTCACAATGGTACAATGACCTCGTACTCAAAGCCGACCTGGCAGAACAATCGGCCGTGCGCGGGTGTATGGTCATTAAACCTTATGGTTACGCGATCTGGGAGAAAATGCAGAGGCAGCTGGACGATATGTTCAAAGAGACAGGACATGTGAATGCTTATTTCCCGTTGCTTATTCCCAAATCTTTCCTGAGTCGTGAAGCTGAACATGTGGAAGGTTTTGCCAAAGAATGTGCGGTGGTGACCCATCATCGGCTGAAAAACTCTCCGGACGGCAAAGGAGTGGTGGTAGACCCGGACGCCCGCCTGGAAGAGGAACTGATCATTCGTCCGACTTCGGAGACCATTATCTGGAATACCTATAAGAACTGGATCAACTCTTATCGCGACCTGCCGATCCTGTGCAACCAATGGGCCAATGTGATGCGCTGGGAAATGCGTACGCGGCTGTTCCTGCGTACGGCTGAGTTTCTCTGGCAGGAGGGACATACCGCCCATGCTACCCGGGAGGAGGCGGAAGAAGAGGCACTCCGGATGTTGAATGTATATGCCGAGTTTGCCGAAAAATACATGGCTGTACCGGTGGTAAAAGGGATCAAATCGGCTAATGAACGGTTTGCCGGAGCGTTGGAGACCTATACCATAGAGGCCCTGATGCAGGATGGTAAAGCCTTGCAGAGTGGGACTTCACACTTCCTGGGACAGAATTTCGCAAAGGCTTTTGATGTGCAGTTCCTGAACAAAGAGAATAAACAGGAATATGTGTGGGCTACTTCCTGGGGGGTATCTACCCGTTTAATGGGAGCCCTGATCATGACTCACTCCGATGACAACGGTCTGGTATTGCCACCGACACTGGCACCTTTCCAGGTGGTGATCGTACCGATCTATAGGAATGCAGAGCAGCTGGCACAGATCGATGAAAAGATTGCCGGTATTGTGGCAGGACTGAAAGCACGGGGGATCTCGGTGAAATACGATAATGCCGACAACAAGCGTCCGGGATTTAAGTTCGCGGAGTATGAGCTCAAAGGAGTACCTGTGCGCCTGGTGATGGGTGGACGCGATCTGGAAAACAATACGATCGAGGTCATGCGCCGGGATACCCTGGAAAAAGAGACTGTTTCCTGTGACGGTATTGAAAGATATGTGCAACAATTGCTGGCGGACATTCAGCAGAATATCTATCAGAAAGCGCTGGATTTCCGCGAATCACATACAGTGAGTGTAGATACATACGACGAATTCAAAGAAAAGATCGAAGCAGGAGGTTTTGTCCTTGCGCACTGGGACGGCACTCCCGAAACAGAAGAGAAGATCAAGGAAGAGACCAAAGCCACGATCCGTTGTATTCCTCTGGAAGGAGACCGTACACCGGGTAGGTGTATGGTTACAGGCAAACCTTCGGAAGGAAGGGTGGTCTTTGCCAGAGCCTATTAAAAGAGACTGTTGTGTACGTATGTATAAGGAGGGGGTGTCCGACAACCATCAGGGTGTGGATACACCCTTTTTTATGGGGAAGAGAGCGCGGAAATGGAGCTATCTCTTTGAAAGATGAAGAGAATTACCTATTTTTGTACAAAAGACTTGTTTAATTTACTCAGAAAGAACAATGAAACTACTATTCAATATTTTATGGCTCGTTTTCGGAGGGGTGATCACTGCCCTTTCCTATTTAATTGCCAGTCTGTTACTGATGGTCACTATTATAGGGATACCTTTCGGACTGCAAACGTTGAAAATGGCACAGCTGGCTTTCTGGCCTTTCAATAAACAGATACAGACAGTGCCTCAGACCGGAGGATGTCTGAATGTGATCATGAACCTGATCTGGATCTTTGTCGGCGGGTTCTGGATCTGTCTGGAACACCTGTTCTTCGGTTTGCTGCTGTGCGTAACCATCGTTGGCATCCCTTTCGGTTTGCAACACTTCAAACTGGCTGCTCTGGCACTGACCCCGTTTGGAAAGAGGATTGTCTCCGGATAAAAGCATACAGGTATGTATATGCTGAAGAGGGGATGGAGACCGGAGGCGCTATGTATCTTTCCTGTCGCCCTCTTCTGTCTCTTCATTCTCCCGGGGATCTTCTTCCTGAGATTCCGTATCAGAGGTTTGTGCTTCACGTTTTCTGAGCCATCTTTTTTTCCAGAACAGGTCTGACCATTTATTGAAGTCTTTTCTGTAAATGATACCTATCCCTTGTGTAGTGAGTGCCGAACGGGTGTAGTATCGGTCGTTGGTTTCGTTGTATCCCTTCAGACGTATATCCCCGGAGCGGGTCAGCAGCCATTCGGCCTGGAAATCTCCGACGAAGTTCGTCGTAGGCAGTGGATTGTCTCTGTATCCGAAATTCCCGTTGACCAGCAGACGATTGTTGAGCAACTGTCCGGAAAGTATCGCTTCCACTTCCATATCCGTCCAGCCCTTGTCTCCCGTACTCAGATTGGTTCCTAAACTCCAGTTGTTATTGTTGATGATCTGGGAAAACAGATTGTTGAGCTGTCCCGAAAGCGTAGAGGAAAGTACCGAAGTCATCATATTGGAACTTTGGCTTACCCCCGCGTAGTCGGGAGTATAAAACTTACCGATACCCAGCAGGTAGAGGAACTGCATGCTCAACTCCTCTTCTGTATTGGTATAATGGCGTACCATGGCTTGTACCTCGTCCCGTTCGTTGGGCAATTCAATACCTAATTTGATGGTAGGTTGTGTCAGATTTCCCGAAAGGTTCATCAGGCAGTTTACACGTACATTGGGCTGAGCGGTCAGGCTGTTGGTGCCTGACCCTGACGCGATAAGGTCATTCAGAGAGACCGAGCTCACCGTGTATATGGTCTGAATGTCCAGAGTGGCATCGAACGGATCTCCGTTGAACAAGATATTACTGCCCTCCTGGATAATAAAGTCTTTACGTATTACCTCCTGAAGACTGAATTTATAACTTCCCTGATGGATGCGGTAACTGCCAAACAGCTTGACATCTCCTTTGTTGAAGAACTCCGTACGTATACTTCCGGTGCCGCGGGCAGTAATATCGTCTCCGGCAATGGGGTCCATAATGATGCGTACGGAAGCATCTGGAGTAGCCTCTACCAGGATATTCAATCGGATATCTATTTCAGACTCTTCTTCTTCCTGTTGCAGGAATCGTTGGTATTCATCAGTTACATAGCCTACGGAATCCGGTTGTACCCGTCGTGGCGTTTTATCTACAAAATTTATGAAGTGATTGCTGGTAGCCATAGCGGCAGTGGCAAGACTGTATACGAAATGGGTATTGCGGTTTGTAGTCATTGCCGCGTTCACATTGAGTTCGTCTGTATTTCCGGAGAGGCGCGCGTTGCCGGAAGCATATACGGTTCCATAGAAAGGAAAATCCGGAGACTCCTGTGTATGCATAACCAGCATATGATTGACATCTATGTTGAAACGGTATTCCAGCTCACTGAAACTCTTATGGTTCAGATATCCGTCGACGGTCCCTGTGTGTCCTTCCGGATCAGACAGTGCCATCTGCCTGAACTGGATCTGGTCGGGTATGGCATGTATGCTGTCATTCACCAGGAAGGTGGTGTTGAGAATATCTATCTTGAGCGAAGCGTCTGTCATCAGATCACCTTCTATATTCATGTTCTGAAATTGACCGAACAGACGAGCCTTTCCACGGACCCTACCCTGTAGTTCGGAAGCTATTCCCTGCATATAGAATTCCAGGAATTTGATATTGGTTCCCTGTGCGTCGATGAACAATTCCAGACCGCTTTTGGGCCTCAGCGGATAGATATAGCCGTTGACGTATGTATCGGCTATCTCATTTTCCTGTATGTGCGCGTTTAACAGAATGCCCTCTTCTTCATCGTTCCACATACCCTGTATATGCAGATCGCCGAGAAGACCATCGTTGAAGCTGAAATCCCGTACCAACAGTTCCGTGTTCATTACCGGCTTTGTGAAGATCCCGGAAGCGTATGCCTTTCCGGTGGCATGTCCTTTGAAATCGACGTTGCGGACCTGGGCAATATCAAAAACGTAACTGATATCTATATCTTTCAGATCTACCACAATTGAGTCGTTATAGTTCTCCGAAGCCAGTCCGTTGATCCTTACAAACTGATCTTGGTGACTAAAAAAGAAATCATCCACATAGATCTCTCCGGGTTTGATCCGGATGTGTGACGGATGCAGTTCCCAGATCGAATCATTGAGGATAATCTCTGTGGGCTGAATATCTACCCGCGTTTCTAAGAAGGGTTTTTCACCCTCTCTGCGTGAGAAGGAGGTGATAGCAGACAATTCTCCACTGTAAGTGACTAAAGAATTATTGCCCCAGTTCAGCTTAGAAGTGATCGTATCGTCTTTTGTCCGGGCTTCTAAAGAGACATTCACGGCTCCGGTAGGTCGCTGGCTGGTAAAGCGGAGGGTGCTGGTGAAACTGTCACCGGGATTTTCGCACAATAACATGCCCGATTCAATAAACATATTTCTATATCTCAGACGCGGAAAATAGCCATGCACCCGCAGACGCTGCCTGGGTTCGTTCAGATAGCCTTTTATACTGACCGGATTGTAGAGACGAAGCGGGATGTCAAAGACCGTAGAGAGCAGGTCCGCGTTCTGTAGATAGATCTCAAAACTGAAATCATTATAGGATTCGGATAGGGTCTTATCGGGTAGTATCACAGAGGGCAGGTAACGTTTGAGTGTATTGAGAATACTATTTGGGAATGTGCGATAGGAATAATTCCCTTCAATGTGTGCCTGAAGGAATTCGGAACGGACGGATAGCTGATGGGTAGAGGCCTGTCGGGAAGAAGCAATACATAAATTGTCTAAGAAATAATTTTTTCCCGGCGATAGGTACAGGAAACTGTCTACCTGGATCTCACCGATCATTTCATCGATCGTTTTCCCGGTAAAATCAGCAGTCAGTCTCAGGGAAAATTCCGTATCTTTGTAGTTGGAGGTGAGATGCAGGTCGTGAGGACGAAGTCCGGAAACGATCGCTTTGAAATTGAAAGAGGGCGTCCGGTCTGCCAGATAGAAGCTACCACTCAGCCAGGCGGAACCATTCTCATCGTCAAGAGCGATCTCTCCGTTGAATCCTCCCCGTTGGTATGTACCGTCTATGGTGATATTTTCGTAATTATAGTTGCTGTATTCGATGGAGCTTATCAACCCTTTCATTTCAATAGCAGGTAGTTGCGCGCTCCGGTGCTTTCCGTCTATATCCAGATTGAAAGAGACATTCCCGAATTGTTCGTTCGCGATCAGGCTCCCCAGATCGAAATCGGATGTTTTTACCATTCCGGAATAGGAGAATAGATCCTGTTCCTTGTCTATGCTCAATTTGACATCTGTCCGCGCGCTTCCCAGATCTGTTTGTAAGACTCCGTAGGTAACCAGGTCGGTGAAATATCCGGAAACTTCTCCGCGAAAAGAGAGATTGCCTAATCTTTCCCATACAGGAGGTACTCCCTGATAGCCACTGCTCAGGTTGCGCAACAGGAAATCTACACCCCTTTTGTCTGCGTAAAGTTGGGACAAGTGTCCGAATACAAACGCGTCTTCCGGACTGGAAAGTTCCTGAAAAGAGACATTCCCGTGAAGACGGATATGCTCGTCTGCCGCTATGTCCAGACGGGAGCAATTCAGATTGTTGAGGGTGCCAGCCGCGTCAATTTCCACAGATATTTTTTCAGTAAAGTCTTCGAAAACAGGTACGAAAGGGGCAAAATCCTGCAAGGTAATGTGAGAAGGCAACATCCGCAGAGAGAACTCTACCTCCTGGGTAAATTGCCGGAAAGCCCCCAGGCTATCGTAAGACATCCGGATCGTATCCATACGTAACACGGTTCCCGGAAGATCCACAGACAGATTCTCTATGCGCATCTCTTTGTCATTGGCCAAAACTTTCATACGGATCCGCTGAAGGTCGAAGCCGGAATGTTCTTCCACGCTCAGACGTTTGACGGAAGCATTGATCGAATCGGTCTGGATAGCTTTGAGGGAAATATTGGCTATGATATTGTTGAGGCGTATGTGGCGGGGATTGAATCTGCCGGGAGTTTCCTGTTCAGACCATACATCGTATGACACTTTGCCGCGACGTATGAGTAAGGAATTGATCCGCAGGTCCAGTTCCGTTGTTCCGGGTGTATCGGAAGTGAACGCGTCTATAACAAACTGGAAATTGGAAGGAGTATCCGGTGTTTCCCTGTAAAGCTGGATGCTGAATCCGAAAAGCTGTACGTTACTGATAGAGACCTTTTGCCGGAATAAAGGAAGGATCTCGAATTTGGCCGAAAGACGGGTCACCTTCAGCATTTCTTCTCCGTCGCGGTCGTTCAGGAGCAGGTCATCTATGATGACGCGGTTGAGCAATCCCATATTCACACGTCCTATAGACACCTGGGTATCCAGCAGTCCGGATAGCTGACGGGCAATGAACACAGACATTTTTTGCTGAATATAAGGGATATTCAGCAAAACAATGGTTCCGATGTATACCCCCAGTGTGATACCCAGAATCCAACGAAATGTTCTTTTAAGTGTTCCGATGGCCGATACTTTTTAGAAATAGCTGCTTCCTTTGTGTAACCAGCTTTGTGTTTCGGTCTGTTTCACATTTACTCTGTTCTGTGTACAGACGATGTATCCATGTTTCTGTATATCATAGAAATACCGATGGATGACAGCTTTATCTAACTGTGAAGCTTCAGAAACTGTACTAAATTTTTTATGGTACCAACGGTCGGCGTAAGTCAATGGAAGCTCAACGCAGTAGACACAACGGTCGGCATACTCAAAATTTAAACAGGTTCTTGTTATTTGCCAACAAAAATATAAAATATAATATTATCCATCCTACTTTTATCATTACTTTTGCAGCGTTTAAACTTCTATTCACTTATGAGTACAATTATATTGGGAATCGAGTCTTCCTGTGATGATACTTCTGCTGCGGTGATCAGGGATGGATACCTTCTTTCAAATGTCATTGCCGGACAGGCGGTACACGAAGCCTACGGGGGGGTAGTACCGGAACTGGCTTCCAGAGCCCATCAACAGCATATAGTTCCCGTTGTACATGAGGCTCTGAAAAGGGCTGGTATCCGTAAAGAAGAACTGAGTGCGGTGGCTTTTACCCGGGGACCCGGACTGATGGGATCTTTGCTGGTCGGGGTCTCTTTCGCAAAAGGGTTCGCGCGGTCGTTAAATATACCTCTTATTGATGTTAACCACCTGTCAGCGCACGTATTAGCACATTTTATTAAAGAAAAAGATGAACCTTATGCAGCTCCGGAATTCCCTTTTTTGTGCCTTCTTGTGTCCGGGGGAAATTCTCAGATCATTCTTGTCAGGTCTTACAAGGACATGGAGATCCTGGGACAGACCATTGACGATGCTGCCGGAGAAGCTATAGATAAGTGTTCGAAAGTCATGGGGTTAGGTTATCCCGGAGGGCCAATCATAGACAGATTGGCCAGACAGGGCAATCCGAAGGCATTTACATTCAACAAACCCCATATTCCAGGTCTGGATTATAGTTTCAGCGGGCTGAAAACCTCTTTTCTCTATTCGCTCCGTGACTGGTTGAAGGAGGATCCCGATTTCATTCAGAACCACCTCAACGATCTGGCTGCCTCTCTGGAATGTACGGTGGTAGAGATACTGATGGATAAACTCCGGAAGGCTGCTAAACAATATAAAATCAGACAAGTAGCGGTGGCGGGAGGTGTCTCCGCGAACAACGGATTGCGACAGGCTTTCCGTGAACATGCCGAGGCGCATGGCTGGGAAATATTTATTCCTAAGTTCGGATATACCACAGATAATGCCGCGATGGTTGCTATGACAGGATATTTTAAATATCAGGAAGGCGATTTCTGTTCGATCGATCTGCCCGCTTATTCACGTGTTACCTTATAAAATAAGACACCCCACAGATATGTTTGCTGAGATCATAACCATAGGAGACGAACTGCTGATCGGTCAGGTGGTAGATACCAACTCTGCCTGGATGGGACGGGAGTTAAACCGCGTTGGCATAGAGGTTGTACGGGTCACTTCGGTACGCGACAGGAAGGAAGAAATACTGGATGCGGTAGATAGTGCGCTGCGACGGGTTAGCCTGGTACTGCTGACCGGTGGTCTGGGGCCAACGAAAGATGATATTACCAAGCAGACTCTGTGTGAGTATTTTGGTACCCGTTTGGTCTTCAGTGAAGACGTATTCCAACAGATACAGCGTGTCTTGGCCGGACGCGTTCCTATGAATGAGCTCAATCGCAGTCAGGCATATGTTCCGCAGGATGCGGTGATCCTGCCCAACCGGGTGGGAAGTGCTCCGGTGATCTGGTTCGGGAAAGAGGGGAACGTATTGGTCTCTATGCCGGGCGTACCGCAGGAGATGACTACGGTGATGACAGAAGAGGTGATCCCGCGTTTGCGTGAGAGGTTTTCTACGGATTTTATTCTGCACCGGAGTTTCATGGTGAAGAATTATCCGGAATCTGTATTGGCCGAGAAATTGCAGACCTGGGAAGAACTTTTGCCCCACTGTATAAAACTTGCTTACCTGCCGAAACCGGGGTGGATGCGGCTCAGACTTACCGCCAGAGGCGGGCAGAAGCAGGAACTCAGTCGTCTTCTCGATGAAGAGGGGAAAAAACTCAAAGCAATATTGGGAGAAGATTTGTACGCGGACCAGGAACTGGCGCCGGAAGTGTTGTTGGGAGAGGTACTGACCGAAAAAGGATGGACGGTTGCTACGGCGGAAAGTTGTACAGGAGGACATATTGCCGCGCGTATTACTTCCGTCGCCGGAAGTTCGGCGTATTTCAGAGGAAGTATAGTGGCCTACGCCAATCAGGTAAAAGAAGACCTGCTGGGAGTATTGCCGGAAACTCTGGAAAAATATGGGGCGGTAAGCCGCCAGACGGTAATCGAAATGGTGAAAGGGGCGATGAATGCGTTGAAAACGGATTGTGCCCTTGCTACTTCCGGTATAGCCGGTCCGACAGGAGGAACACCGGACAAACCTGTAGGAAATGTGTGGATCGCGGTGGCCTGTAAAAACGAAATATTTACTTTCCTGCAACAGGGCGACAGAGGGCGTGAGATGAATATAGAAAGAGCGTGTAACAAAGCGTTGATCATGCTTTCAGAGGCGTTGGAATGAATAAATATTGCTCTCAGACAGCGAATTATTTTTAAAATAATTTGTTTGTTAACAATAAAAGTTGTTACTTTGCGCTCTGTTTGAAACAACGATACATTGAAACTATAAAAAATAAGATAGAAATGTCGAAGATTTGTCAAATTACAGGAAAAAAAGCCATGGTTGGCAACAATGTTTCACACTCTAACAGACGTACCAAAAGAACGTTTGATGTGAACTTGTTTACAAAAAAATTCTACTATGTAGAGCAAGACTGCTGGATTGTTCTCAGTATCTCTGCTTCAGGTTTGCGTACAATCAACAAAAAAGGTCTGGACGCTGCGCTGAATGATGCTGTGGCGAAAGGATATTGTGATTGGAAGAGTATTAAAGTAATTGGCTAAAAACGCAGAGGAGAACTGACTTATGGCAAAAAAGGCAAAAGGAAACAGAGTGCAGGTGATTCTGGAATGTACAGAACACAAAGAAAGTGGTATGCCGGGTACTTCCCGTTATATTACTACAAAGAATAGAAAAAATACTACAGAAAGATTGGAACTGAAAAAATACAATCCGATCCTTAAGAGAGTAACCGTACATAAAGAAATTAAATAAGAGCATAACCCATGGCAAAAAAGACAGTTGCAAGTTTGCAGGACGGTACCAAGGAAGGCCGTTCGTATACTAAGGTTATCAAAATGGTAAAATCTCCTAAAACAGGAGCTTACATCTTTGATGAACAAATGGTACCTAACGAAAAGGTTCAGGACTTTTTCAAAAAATAATAAAGATTGCTTTCCGGCAATCTGTTGAAGATCCTCCCATTTATATGAATGAGAGGATTTTTTTGTTTTGAACCATATTTTTTGAAATTCGTTTTACATTTTTCATTACTTGTTATATCTTTGTAAACAACGAATTATACATAAACCACCGGGATCATGGGATTTTTTAGTTTTTTTTCAAAAGATAAGAAGGAGACGTTAGATAAGGGATTATCCAAGACTAAGGAAAGTGTGTTTGGTAAACTGGCTCGCGCGGTTGCCGGAAAATCCAGAGTCGATGATGAAGTATTGGATAATCTGGAAGAAGTGCTGATCACTTCGGATGTAGGGGTAGAAACTACTCTGAACATCATTGAGCGTATAGAGAAGCGTGCCGCTGCCGATAAATATGTGAACGCGCAGGAGTTGAATCAGATACTCCGTGAAGAAATAGCGGCTTTGCTGACTGAGAATAATTCCGGTGAAGTGGCCGATTTTGATATGCCTGTTGTCCGGAAACCGTATGTGATCATGGTAGTAGGGGTGAACGGAGTAGGAAAGACAACTACCATCGGCAAGCTGGCTTATCAGTTCAGGAAAGCAGGTAAATCCGTATACCTGGGTGCGGCTGATACGTTCCGTGCTGCTGCCGTGGAGCAACTGGTGATCTGGGGAGAGCGGGTAGGAGTCCCTGTTGTCAGGCAGAAAATGGGTTCCGATCCGGCATCCGTTGCCTATGATACCCTGAACTCTGCCGTAGCCAACGGTGCGGATGTGGTGATCATTGATACGGCCGGACGGTTGCATAATAAGGTAGGGCTGATGAATGAGCTGACCAAGATCAAGAATGTAATGAAAAAGGTGGTTCCCGATGCTCCGGATGAAGTGTTGCTGGTATTAGACGGATCAACCGGACAGAACGCGTTTGAGCAGGCCCGGCAATTTACGCTGGCCACGGAGGTTACTGCTCTTGCTATCACAAAATTAGATGGTACGGCCAAAGGGGGCGTGGTGATCGGTATATCCGATCAGTTTAAGATCCCGGTCAAATACATTGGGCTGGGCGAGGGGATAGAAGATTTGCAGGTGTTCCGGAAAAAAGAGTTTGTAGATTCCCTGTTCGGAGAAGAGCAAGAGTAGGTAAAGGAAGATCTTTTGTATCAGATCATACACCAAGTATACGGAAAGCGGAAAAATCAGTAACTAACGATAGATGACACACATACAGAAGGCAGTTGGACCTGTACGGGGTTCTGCTGCTTTGCTGTATGTAGGAATAACATACGATGAAAAGAAAGAAAATTGATATTATCACCTTGGGTTGTTCAAAGAATCTGGTAGATTCGGAACAACTGATCAGGCAACTGGAAGAGGTAGGCTATGAGGTAGCGCATGACGCTCCTGTACCTACAGGAGACATCGCAGTCATAAATACATGTGGTTTTATCGGAGATGCGAAAGAGGAATCCATACAGATGATCCTGGAATTTGCTTAGGCTAAAGAAGAAGGGCAGTTGGAGAAGTTGTATGTAATGGGTTGTCTTTCCGAAAGGTATCTGGAAGAGTTGTCTCTTGAGATTCCGCAGGTGGATAAGTTTTATGGAAAATTCAACTGGAAGGCTTTGCTGGAGGAGTTAGGAAAGGATTATCAGCAGCAATTATATATCGAACGTACCCTGACCACCCCCAGGCATTTTGCTTATCTGAAAATATCGGAAGGGTGTGACCGCACATGCTCTTATTGTGCGATTCCGATCATCACAGGAAGACATGTATCACGTCCTATGGAAGAGATCGTGGAGGAAGTGAAGTACCTGGTAGCCGAAGGAGTGAAAGAGTTTCAGGTAATAGCTCAGGAACTGACTTACTACGGGGTAGACCTCTACAGGAAACAGATGTTGCCCGAACTGATTGAGCGCGTTTCCGCTGTTCCCGGAGTAGAATGGATCCGTCTTCATTATGCCTATCCGTCGCATTTTCCGGAAGATCTTTTCCGGGTGATGAGAGAACGGAAAAATGTATGTAAATACATGGACATTGCTTTACAACATATCAGTGATCCTATTCTGAGTCGGATGAGGCGGCATGTGACGAAAGAAGAGACCTACGCTTTGCTGGAAAAATTCAGGAAAGAAGTTCCCGGCATTCATTTACGCACCACACTGATGGTAGGGTATCCGGGAGAGACAGAAGAGAATTTCGTGGAATTGAAAGAGTTTGTCAGAAAGGTGCGTTTTGACCGGATGGGTGCTTTTGCATATTCCGAAGAAGAGGGGATGTTTGCCGCGGAAAATCAGAGGGATGATGTTTCTGATGAGGTGAAACAGGCGCGTCTGGACGAGCTCATGGAGATACAACAGGAGATCTCCGCACAGTTGGCCGCGGCTAAGGTGGGGCAAAAGCTTCAGGTGATTATAGACAGGATAGAAGGAGATTATTACATAGGGCGTACGGAATTCGACTCTCCCGAAGTGGATCCGGAAGTCTTGATCCGGAGAGGGGATTCTTCTCTGGAGATCGGGAAATTTCACCAGGCTGAGGTGGTTGATTCCGATGACTTCGACCTTTTTGCACGGATAGTTTAACGTTTTTTCTTTAACTATTTGCTTATTTCGTTGAAAATAACTAATATAGCGGTCGAACTCTAAAAAACGGCGAAGTGAACAATAAAGAATTTGTTGCGGAATTGTCTAAAAGACTGGGAAAATCCTCTAAAGAGACTACGGAAATGGTCAGCTCTTTGTTGAAAGAGATGACGGAACAGTGGCAGGAAGGGAATATGATAGCTGTCCAGGGCTTCGGAACCCTGGAGGTGAAGAAAAAGGCCGAGCGTATTTCTGTAAATCCGACAACGAAGCAACGTATGCTGGTACCTCCTAAATTGGTGCTTGCTTATAAACCCAGTACACTGCTTAAAGAAAAGTATAAATAAACCTTGTCTTTTATGAATGAAAGAATAAACACGCAGGACTTAGTTGATTTGTTGGCAGTCCGGCATTCTGTTTCAAAAAAGGAGGCAGAAGCCTTTATCAAGGAATTCTTTTTACTGATCGAACAGGGATTGGATAAGGATCGTAGTGTAAAGATCAAAGGGTTAGGTACATTTAAGCTGATCGGGATAGAAAGCCGGGAAAGTATCAATGTCAATACCGGTGAACGTTTCCTGATAGAAGGGCATACGAAGGTATCCTTTACTCCGGATAATGGTTTGCGGGAGGTGATAAACAGACCGTTTTCTCATTTTGAAACAGTTGTTCTGCACGAAAATACGGTTTTGCCGGATACACCCATAGAATCTTTGAAAGAAGAAGCGGGTGAACAAGAGGTTCCTGTTTCTGTAGATCACCCTGTTTTTATGGATGAAGGTCCGGAAGCTGAAGTCTCTTTATCCTCTTCAGAGGAACTGTCGCCGGATGCTGCCGGAGAAACAGTAGTAGTGGCTGAATTGGAAATATCCTCTGCACAGGCAGATGTGAGCGGACCTGTAGAAGGTCTTCCATCTCAGGAGCTGACAAGTTCATTGACAGAAGAAGAGCGTTTGCCAGAGATAGCTATTGACGCTGTCTCTGTGGAAGTTCCGGTAGGAGATTCTATCAGGGAAGTATCTCAAGACAGGGTGTGGCCGGAAGAAGAGGGCCCTGCTGCGGAAGAGGAAACAGAAATAACAGTAAAAGACGAAGAGCAGAATGAAATATCTCCGGAGAAAGAGAGGCTACTACAGGATCAGGAATTAGCTGTAACTCCGGATCTTGCAACCGGGGAGCCTGACACTGCTATCCCGCCGGTTACTCAGTCATTTGCCTCACCATCGCGTAAACGTCTTACTGCCGAAGAGATCATTGCTCTGGAGATACAGAAGGCCGATGAAGAGTACCGGAGGTCTGTGAAAATACCTTTTTTGCCGCGGTCGGAGAAGAAAGAAATACAGAAAGAAGAAGGTAAATCGCCTGCGCAGAAGAAGGAGACGAACCGCAGGTTGCAACGCTGTCTGATTGCTGTGGTTTTCTTAGTACTATTGGGATGTGGCGGTTTACTGCTGTATAATTACATGCCGGACTGGCTGGAACGGAACATGGCGGATCGTCTGGCATTGGAAAAGACGGTTGAAGATCCGGCAACGACCGGCTGGCAGGAGGATGCTGTGGAAGAAAATCCACAGGAACTGACAGAAGGAGAGATTTCTGATGGGGAACCTTTAGAAGAAGTCCCTATTGTAAATGAGAGAATAGCGGATACTCCGGTTCGTGAGACTCCTGTGCGGCCAGAGCAGCCTGCGGTCTCTGAACAGACTACTGCTATTTTACCGGCCTCAGATAAGGAACATCGTGTTCCGGAGAATATCGCCTCTATACCTGTGCGTCCGGATTCTGTAAATTACGTGATCGTAGGAACGAAAACGACTCATAAGATCGAAGAAGGAGAGACGCTCACAAAGGTGGCTTATCGGTTCTATGGCACCAAAGATCTGTGGCCTTATATTGTAATGCACAATCAGACAGTAATCCGTAATCCGAACCATGTACCTTTTGGTACTACTATCCGGATTCCGGAATTGGAAAAGAAATAGTTGTAACAGATGTTTAAACAACTATCTGCAATCACAGGGGAAGAGGTGGTGTTTTCGGAAACGAACAGAAACAGGAAAATAAGATGTTAGTTATAAGAGGTAATCATAGAGAGAAGCCGGGTTCTACCCGACTTTTTTCCTTATCATAGTTCAAACACCTCTGGTCGTTCAGCTCCGGCTAACCTTCCATTTCCTAAAGGTTTAGCATACTTTTTTAATAAAAATTAGTTGCAATGGTTAATTATAGTCCGTACTTTTGGGCTGATTAAAGAAAAACAACTTTATATTTTCGGTGAAAACAAACAAAAACATAATTCAAAACAAATAAATAAATACTACTTATGGCTGAAGCAATTGATATCCGTGAACTCAACGAACGGATCGAAAGACAGAGTGCTTTCGTTACCAACCTGACTACCGGTATGGATCAGACGATTGTAGGACAAAAACATCTGGTGGAGTCTCTTCTGATCGGTCTTCTTTCTGACGGACATATTTTGCTGGAAGGGGTACCCGGATTGGCAAAAACACTTGCGATCAAGACGCTTGCTTCTCTCATTGACGCGGACTACAGTCGGGTGCAGTTTACTCCGGACCTTTTACCTGCCGACGTGATCGGTACGATGGTATACAGTCAGAAAGATGAGACTTTTCAGGTGAAAAAAGGTCCGGTATTTGCGAATTTTGTGCTGGCTGATGAGATCAACCGTGCTCCGGCTAAGGTACAGAGTGCGCTGCTGGAAGCCATGCAGGAGCGACAGGTTACCATCGGTAAAGAAACATTCAAACTGCCCGATCCTTTTCTGGTGATGGCTACACAGAACCCGATTGAGCAGGAAGGAACTTATCCGCTCCCAGAAGCACAGGTAGACCGTTTTATGTTGAAGGTACTCATTGATTATCCGAAACTGGAAGAGGAAAAACTGATCATTCGCCAGAATATCGGCGGTGAGAGAGCAACCCTGAAACCTATTCTGAAAGCCGATGAGATCATTGAAGCGCGTAAAGTGGTGCGCCAGGTCTATCTGGATGAAAAAATAGAGCGCTATATTGTAGATATTGTATTTGCTACGCGTTATCCGGAAAAGTACGACCTGAAAGAACTGAAAGACCTGATCGGGTTCGGAGGATCTCCGCGTGCGTCCATCAATCTGGCACTTGCCGCGCGTACATACGCATTTATCAAACGTCGTGGGTATGTGATACCGGAAGATGTACGTGCCATAGCACACGATGTATTGCGTCATCGCATCGGACTGACGTATGAAGCAGAAGCCAGTAATACCACTTCTGATGAGATTGTAAGTAAAATATTGAATAAGGTTGAGGTACCTTAATGGGTATCACTTCTTACAGGAATGTCAGAAAAGGGACCCTGTATGAGATAAGGTGTGTGGTAACTTCTTTCTTTATGAACTATTTACCTGCGAATGGAAACAGCAGAACTATTAAAAAAGGTCCGCCGGATAGAGATTAAAACGCGTGGATTGTCCAGCAATATATTTGCCGGACAGTATCATTCTGCCTTTAAGGGAAGAGGGATGGCTTTTTCGGAGGTTCGTGAATATCAATACGGAGACGATATTCGTGATATTGACTGGAATGTAACTGCCCGTTTCAATAAACCGTATGTGAAAGTCTTCGAAGAAGAACGGGAACTGACAGTGATGCTGCTGATCGATGTTTCCGGTAGTCTTGAATTCGGAACGGTGAAACAATTGAAAAAGGATATGGTTACGGAAATCGCTGCTACGCTGGCGTTTTCGGCTATCCAGAACAACGATAAGATCGGTGTGATCTTCTTTTCGGACCGGATCGAGAAATTTATTCCTCCTAAGAAAGGACGGAAACACATTTTGTATATCATCCGTGAACTTCTGGACTTTCATCCGAAGAGTCGGCGGACAGATATCGGGCAGGCTGTACGTTATCTGACCAATGTGATGAAAAGACGGTGTACGGCTTTTATGATCTCCGACTTTATCGATCAGTCCAGTTTTAAAAATGCGCTTACCATTGCGAACCGTAAACACGATGTGGTAGCCATACAGGTGTATGATAAGAGAGTGGCGGAATTGCCGGCAATCGGATTGATGAAAATAAAAGATGCGGAGACCGGACACGAACAATGGATTGATACCTCTTCCGCGGCTGTACGTCGTACACATCAGGAATGGTGGAGAAATAAACAGATCGGTTTGAATGAAACATTCAATAAAAGCCATGTGGATGCTGTATCCGTACGCACGGATCAGGATTATGTGAAGGCTTTGTTGAATCTGTTTGCTAAACGTAATTGATAACATGAACAGAGTTATATACCTGGTTTTATTTATTCTTGGATTTTCATGCAGGGCAGTCGCGCAATCTGTGACCGTAGACGCGCGGATAGATTCTTTGCAAATACTGATCGGAGAGCAGGCTCATATCGAACTGGAGGTTTCCGTCGATGCCAATCAACGGGTCGTATTCCCTTTCTATCCGGATACGCTGGTGCGGGGTGTGGAGGTGCTGGAAGTGTCGGAACCTGATACTCAGTTCCTGAACAACAGAGAACGTCTGCTGATTAAACAGGAGTATACCATAACTTCTTTTGACTCCGCGCTCTATTACCTGCCACCTATGGTAGTACATGTGGACGATCAGGAGTACAGATCCCGTCCTCTTGCTTTGAAGGTCTACTCCTTTCCATTAGATACCATTATTCCGGGACCGGCTTTCGGATTGAAAGATCCTATGAAACCTGATTTTGTATGGAAAGACTGGTACGGTCTGATGACCGCGTCTTTCCTGGCTATCCCCTTGCTGTTGCTCTTGTTTTATCTGATCCTTCGTCTGAGAGATAACAAACCCATTATCCGTAGAATTAAAGTAGAGCCTAAAATACCGCCTCACCAATTAGCTATGCAGGAAATAGAGAGGGTGAAGAGTGAGAAGGTATGGCAGAAAGGACGGCCGAAGGATTATTATACGGAACTGACCGAGATCCTTCGTACGTATATCCGGGATAGATTCGGATTCAACGCGTTAGAAATGACTTCCGTGGAAATCATTGAGCGTCTGACGGAAGTCGGTAGTAAACAGGAGATTGAAGAACTGAATAGTCTGTTCCATACAGCAGATCTTGTCAAGTTTGCCAAGCATATTCCGGATATGACAGAGAATGACATGAACCTCATCAACGCGGTTGATTTCATCCATGAGACTAAGATACCGGAAGAGGAGGGACAGAAACCTCAGCCGACAGAGATTACTGTTGTGGAAAAACGGTCGTTGCGTGCCAGGATTTTACTGATAACAGGTATTGTGGTGTTATCTATGGCTTGTATAGGTACAGTGATCTATCTGGTGGCACAGATCTATGAACTGCTGACTTGATAGATGTGTGAATAATGAACACTAAAATTTGACGGACATGTTTTTTGCTAATATAGAATATTTACTCTTACTTTTTTTACTTATTCCATATATCGCATGGTATATATGGAAGCGTAAAAAGAAAGAAGCTACTTTGCAGATATCTGACGCGCGGGTGTATGCCCATACTCCTAAAAGTTACAGAATATATTTGCTTCATCTGCCTTTTGTATTGCGTATAGCTGCTTTGGTTATGGTAATTCTGGTATTGGCACGACCTCAGACTACAAACAGCTGGCAAAACAGCGAGATAGAAGGTATTGATATTATGCTTGTAATAGATGTCTCTACCAGTATGCTGGCGGAAGATCTGAAGCCCAATCGCCTGGAAGCGACTAAAGAGGTGGCTGCCCAGTTTATCAATGGGCGGCCCAATGATAATATTGGTATTACTTTGTTCGCGGGGGAGAGTTTTACACAGTGTCCGTTGACGGTAGATCACACGGTTCTGCTTAATCTTTTTGAAGGGATACGTTGCGGAGTGATAGAAGACGGAACGGCTATCGGAATGGGGATTGCCAACGCGGTTTCCCGTCTGAAAGACAGTAAAGCAAAATCCAAAGTGATTATACTACTGACAGATGGTATCAACAACCGGGGAGATATTTCTCCTCTGACAGCGGCAGAGATCGCTCGTACGTTTGGTATCCGCATCTATACCATCGGAGTAGGAACAAACGGAGTGGCTCCTCATCCCTATCCGGTGGGGAATACGATCAAGTATGTAAATCAGCCCGTTGAGCTGGATGAAAAGTCTCTGACCGAGATTGCCCATACTGCCAATGGCCAGTATTACCGGGCAACCAGTAACTCCGCTCTGAAGGAAGTATATGAAAAGATAGATCAACTGGAGAGGACCAAATTAAGTGTCAAGGAATTTAGTAAACGTCAGGAAGAGTATCGTATCTTTGCCTGGATTGCTCTGGCATGTTTATTATTGGAGGTTCTGCTTCGCCATTCATTGTTGAAGAAGATTCCATAAATGTAACTTTACAGCTAACTTTTGTAACAGGAAAAAGATGTTCAGATTTGAAGAACCTACCTATTTATATTTGCTGTTGTTGCTGCCTTTAACAGCGGCATTTTATTACTATTCCAATTACCTGAGAAGGAAAGCGATCAGGAAATTTGGCGATCCGGAACTGATGGCTCAATTGATGCCGGATGTATCTAAATATCGTCCGGACGTAAAATTCTGGCTGGTATGGATTGCCATCGGGCTTGCGGTGGTCTTACTGGCCCGTCCGCAGTTCGGATCGAAGATGGAGACCATACGAAGGAGTGGAGCAGAAGTGATCATCGCGTTGGATATATCCAACTCTATGTTGGCACAGGATATACAACCTAACCGTCTGGAGCGTGCCAAACGTATCATTTCCCGTCTGGTAGACGAACTGGAAAATGATAAAGTGGGGATGATCGTTTTCGCGGGAGATGCTTTTATACAGCTTCCCATTACAAGTGATTATATTTCAGCTAAGATGTTCCTGGAGTCTATAGACCCTTCTCTGATCACCAAACAGGGTACGGCAATTGCTGCGGCTATTAATCTGGGGGTGCGGAGTTTTACTCCTCAGGAAGATGTCGGGCGCACGATCATCATCATTACAGATGGAGAGGATCACAAAGGAGATGCGATGAAAGCCGCTAAAGAGGCTGTAAGTAAAGGGATTCAGATCAATGTGATGGGGATCGGCTCACCCGATGGTGCTCCTATTCCGATTGAAGGTACCCATGATTTTCGTCGTGACCGTGATGGGAATGTGGTAGTTACGCGTTTGGATGAAACGATGTGTAAAGAGATCGCTCAGAGTGGGAATGGGATCTATGTACGGGTAGATAACAGTAATGCGGCTCAGCGTGCCATCACACAAGAGATCAATAAACTGGCAAAAGCAGATATAGAAACGCAGGTGTATACAGAATATAACGAGCAATTCCAGGTAATAGCCTGGATGGTACTTTTGCTGTTATTCATTGAGTTATTGATATTGGAACGCAGGAATCCGTTATTCAGGAACATTCGGCTGTTTTCAAACAAGTAAATGCTTATGTGGAGAAATAAATATATCATATTCGGACTTTTTCTACTGATCTGTGGCCAGATCTCGGCACAGAAGCAAGAGAGAGATTATATCCGGAAAGGTAATCGTCAGTATAAGGATAGTTTGTTTGTAGATGCGGAGATCAATTACCGGAAAGCCTTAGAGATCAATCCGGCATCTACACAGGCTTATACCAATCTGGGAAGTGCGCTGGCCTACCAGGATAATTTCCAGGAGGCGATGGAGCAATATATGAATGCCGCTAAGATCGAGAAAGATAAAGATAAACTGGCTGCTATTTATCACAATGCCGGTGTTTTATTACACGCGGCTCAGGAGTATGAAAAAGCGATAGAACTTTATAAACAGTCACTTCGGAATAATCCGAAGGATGATGAGACGCGTTTTAACCTGGCTCTGGCACAAAAAATGCTGCAGGACCAACAGGATCAGCAAGATCAGAATCAGCAAAATGACCAACAGGATCAGGAACAGCAACAAGACCAGGAGCAGAACAATGAAAATGAGAATAATAACCAGGATCAGCAGAATCAGGATCAACAGCCACCCGAACCTGAACAGAAAGAGAACGAAATGTCTAAGGAAAATGCGGAGCAGTTGCTCAATGCTGTGCTGCAGGATGAAAGAGATGTACAGGATAAGGTGAAAAAACAACAGGTGATCCAGGGAGGCCGTCTGGAGAAAGACTGGTAATGGATAGAATAAGGAATATAACAGCTATAAAAAATATCCGGAGAAGATGAAAAGACTATTTTTCCTGATTATACTTTGGACGGGAATGACCCGGCTTTTTGCGGATGAAAAGATTACCTTCACTGCATCAGCTCCTGACGCGGTAGTGGTCGGTGATAAATTTAAACTCGAATTTGTAATCAATACACATAACGTAAGAGACTTCAGAGCTCCTTCCATAAACCATTTTGAGGTGTTAATGGGACCTATGCAGGCAAGAGGATCGAATACGTATGTGGTGAACGGGAATGTGACTACCAGCCAGACCATTAAATTTACTTATACATTGCTGGCTACAACTGAAGGAGAATTTACTATCCCTGTAGCAAGTGTCCAGGCCAACGGAAACGAGGTGTTGTCTAATTCCTTGAAGATAAGAGTTCTACCTGAAGGGCAGCAAGCAGGACGTTCCGGTGGAAATTCAGGTGGTCAGCAAGGGACTTCCACAGGGACTACTTCAAACAACAATTCCATTGCCAACGATGATCTGTTTATTACAGTAAATGCCAGTAAAACCAAACTCTACGAGCAGGAAGCCTTTTTATTGACCTACAAGATTTATACTGCGGTGAACCTGCGTGGGTTTGACGATGTGAAATTGCCGGATTTTACCGGTTTTCATTCCCAGGAGATCGAACAGATTAATAACCGGTGGGAGTTGGAGCATTACAAAGGAAGAAATTATCGTACTACTGTTTATCGGCAGTTCGTATTATTTCCCCAGCAATCCGGACAGCTTGTTATAGAGCCGGCACGTTTCGACGTGGTTGTAGAACAGGTTATACAGCATGTCGATCCTTTTGATGCTTTTTTCAACGGACGCCAGAATGTGGCACAGGTAAGAAAAACCCTTCAGACCCCTCGTATAACGATGGATGTAGCTCCTTTGCCCTCTGGTAAGCCAGTGGGATTTTCAGGTGGAGTGGGGGATTTCACGATCAGCTCTTCGGTCAATACCACAGAGTTGAAGACAAATGATGCGCTGACGGTGAAATTAGTCATTTCCGGTACAGGCAATCTACGGCTCGTCAGAAACCCGGATGTAAAATTCCCTGAGGATTTTGAGGTCTATGATCCGAAAGTAGAGAATAACTTCCGTATTACGCGAGATGGACAGACAGGAAATAAGGTGATCGAGTATCTGGCCATACCTCGTCATGCCGGTACGTATAAAATACCTGCTTTGGAATTCAGTTACTTTGATCTGAACTCTAGAACCTACAAAACACTCACTACGGAAGAATATCAGATCAGGGTGGAAAAAGGAGAAGGAAATGCAGAACAGGTAATTGCCAATTTCACCAACAAGGAAGATCTGAAGGTATTGGGCGAAGATATCAGATATATTAAACTGAATGATGTAAAATTACATCAGAAAGGACAATTCTTTTTTGGCTCTACGGGCTATTGGTTATTATATATTATCCCTGGTATCGGATTTATTCTGTTTTTTGTGGTTTACCGTAAACAGGCCATGGAAAATGCGAATGTATCGAAGATACGTACCAAAAGAGCAAATAAAATGGCAGTAAAACGCCTGAAACTGGCAGGTAAGTTATTGAATGAAAATAAGAAAGATGCTTTCTATGATGAAGTACTTAAAGCGCTGTGGGGATATATCAGTGATAAACTGAATATTCCGGTATCTCAGCTTTCCAAAGACAACATAGAAGAGAAACTCAGTGCATATGGAGTAGAAGATACGTTGATACGTGAATTCCTCAATGCGCTTCACGAATGTGAGTTTGCACGTTTTGCGCCAGGTGATGAGAGTCAGGCGATGGATCATGTATATCATACTTCTCTGGAAGTGATCAGTAAAATGGAAAATTCAATTAAACATTAATCTGTCGGTAGATATGAAAAAAGTATATATTGTCTTATCTTTCTCTCTTTTCTATATATGTGCCTGGGCACAACAGGAAGTTTTTTCACTTCCGGAACTATCAGATACCGTGTATACGGAAAGTGCGGATGAGGAAAAGATAACCTCTTTGTTACCATCCAAAGCTGTGGCAGATAGTGCTTATCAGCAGGGAAATTTCGCGGAAGCCATTCGGCTGTATGAAGAGATACTTACTCAGGGAGAGGCTGCGGAGATCTATTACAATCTGGGCAACAGTTATTACAAAGCAGATCATATCGCTAAGGCTATCTTAAATTATGAGAGGGCTCTTTTGCTGAAACCGGGAAATGAAGATATCCGGGCAAACCTGGAGATCGCGCGGCATAAAACAGTAGATAAAGTAGATGCTATCCCTAAGTTATTTATTGTTGCCTGGAAAAATGATCTGGTGAATAGTATGAGTATGGATGCGTGGGCCAAATGGGGCGTTTTTTTCTTTTTCCTTCTGATTGGTTCACTCTATCTCTTTTTCTTTTCAAAAAAGACAGGGATCAAGAAGGGCGGGTTTACTGCTGCCATGGTATGTATCGTATTAGTGGTTGTATGTAATCTATTTGCTAATCAGCAACATAAAGTATTGACAGATCGCATACATGCTATTGTAATGAGTCCCAGTGTCACGGTCCGTAGTACCCCCAGTGAAACGGGAACCAGTCTTTTTATTTTACATGAAGGACATAAAGTACAGATCAAGGACAACAGTATGCGCGCATGGAAAGAAATCGTATTGGAAGACGGAAAGGTCGGCTGGATAGCGATTTCCGATATTGAGGTGATCTGATACGCAGGGATACACAGGAATATATAATCACTTTGTCTTTAAAAAATACCATGAGATTTTTAAAGACAAAGTGATTTTTTCACATTATCCGCATATAAGAGCACCAAAAGGTAATTTACTTTATTTATTTAAAAAAGAATGATAAATAATTTGTTTTATCTTTTTTTTTCTTATGTTTATAGCGTGATAGATCAAAATCACGTAATATTAACTATAAAATTTAATGAGCCATGAGAACAATAACATTCAATGAACTTCGTAAAATCAAAGATTCATTGCCCAACGGTAGCATGCATAGAATTGCGGATGAGCTCGGTCTCAATGTGGATACAGTACGTAACTTTTTCGGAGGACGTCATTTTAGAGAAGGAAAAAGCGTAGGTATACACCTTGAACCCGGACCGGATGGGGGATTGGTCATGTTAGATGATACGACGGTGCTTGACAGGGCTCTAAAGATCTTGGATGAAGAAAACGCAACTATGCAGCAGGAAGTTACCGAAGCTACGCAAGTCTGAGAAACAGAGATAAGTATGAATCCCAATTGCCCGAGAAACAATTGGGATTTCTTTTTTGTTAACCCTCCAAATAATTCCTGTTATGGAAGATAAATTAGTAACCTTAGCCATTCTGATCTATTCTAAGGCTCAGATTCTTAAAAATGTGTTGGAGAGTGAAGGTATTGAAACATACATTCACAATGTCAATCTGATTCAGCCGGTTATATCTTCCGGCGTGCGGGTACGTATCAAAGAGAGTGATCTTCCGCAAGCTTTGAAAATAACAGAAAGTTCTGCCTGGCTGTCCGAAGATGTAGTGGGAGAGAAGACCTCTGAATCCGAGCAGAAAATACCTCACATACTTATTCCGGTAGATTTCTCGGAAAGTTCGGTGAAAGCGTGTGAATTTGGCTTTAATTTTGCCAAGACCTATGGTGCCGAAATCGCGCTGATGCATGTATATTATACACCGATCTATGCTTCTTCTTTACCTTATGGAGATATATTTAACTATCAAATTATGGCAGATGAAGAAAATGCTAAAACGATGATCCAGAAGGTAAATGAAGATATGAACAGACTGTCTTCCCGCATACAGCAGCAAATCTCTGACGGAAAGCTTCCGGATATTAAGTTTGAATGTCTCTTAAGAGAAGGTATTCCGGAGGAAGAGATCATACGTTATGGAAAAGAAGAACATCCGATTATGATCATTATGGGTACCCGTGGTAAGAGTCAGAAAGATATGGATCTTATAGGAAGTGTTACCGCGGAGGTTGTGGAACGAAGTCGCGTTACGGTTTTCGCCATTCCGGACCAGGCGTGTTTTGAAGATCTGGCAGACGCAAAAAATCTGGCTTTCCTTACCAATTTTGACCAGCGTGATTTAGTAGCGTTTGAAAGTATGTTCCATTCGCTGAAAACGTTTGGATTGACTGTCTCTCTTTTACATTTATCAGATACAATAGATACATGGGATGAAATCAAACTGGGGGGTATTAAAGAATATTTCCATAAGCAATATCCCGAGCTGAATATGAAATATGATATTGTCAGGGATGATAATTTGCTGAACAATCTGGAAGCATACATACGTTCACATCAGATAGACATCATAGTAATGACTGCATATAGAAAAAATATATTCGCACGTTTATTTAATCCGGGATTTGCCCGAAAAATGCTTTTCCACTCCAATACACCTATATTAGTTATAAAATAAGAAGAGAAGTTTTACTTTATGTATTAAAGCGATATATTTTTAATTTATAATCAGCATTATGTTTAATAGCGGTTGCTCTATTTTGATTTGATTTGAAATGATAATATAGAGGATCTCCTATTTTTTCTATTTCGGTTCGGTTACACAATAGAAAATTCGGAATATAAAAAAGAGTGATCAATAACTGACCACTCTTTTTTATTGCATAAGAATCTCTTTTTTAGATGTCCATCAGTTTTTCTATTTCGTCAAATTCCGGACCCATACGCAGGTTATAATATACCCGGTACAAACCTTGTACCCACAGATCCTGTTGATCGGGCTTCAGTTCTCTTGCCTTCTCATAATATAGACGAGCCTCTTGATAGAGTTTGCGGATCTCAGCTTGTTCATCGTTATATTTTTCATCATTCATATCAGCAGTTGCCTGATCTGCATACTCCTGAGCTTTCAGACAGTAGATAAGTCCGATATTTGAATAGGCTTCCGCGTAAGTCGGATCTACCTCGATGGTTTTTTTATAATACGTAAGGGCATTGTCATAATCCTTCAAATTATGATAGAGGTATCCTTTTACATATAAGTAAAATGTATTTTGGGGATCTTTAGCCAGCATGTCGTCCGCAAATGCCATGGCTTCATCATACTTATTTTCATTACTATAGTAATCGATCAGATTTCCAAAGAAATAAGCATGTTCCGGATATTTCTGTACCCCTTCTTGCAACGTTTCGATAAATTTATCTGTATTTCCCTGTTCTTTGTATGCGGTCGCAAGGAATTCCATGGCATACTGTCCTACCTCAGGATCATTTACTGCATAAGGCGCGTATTTCTCAATGGCCGGATAGTTATCCGTTTTCGCAGCAGCTAATGATGCGTAATAAGCCACCTGAGGAAGCAGAGAGTCAGTTCGTACGAGATTTTCTTTTTCAAACATAGGGTGCGCGGCCGCATCGATGTAAGCAGCAAAGAAATCCAGTGCTTTCTGGCTATTGTCTTCATTAAAGTACTGAATACCACCATTGATCAGGTTGGCACGTTCTGCCAGTAACAATGCGGAATTCGGTTTACGGTATTTATTTCTGATCTTACCCTTTTCATCAGGTATTTCAGCCAGTTCATCGGCTTTGAAATAATACGTAAACATATTCAGTACACTATTATAGGCTTTAACAGTGTCATAAGGCTGTTGCAGGTAAGCTTTCTCCATTTCTTTTTCATTTATCCTCTTCTGGACAAATCCTGCTACATCCCATGTTGCCGGATCATTTTTAGTCTCCGGGTTTTCCAGGGCTGCATTGATCAGATCTTCCGCTTTGGAAAAATCCGGGTTCACTTCGTTGGCTATACGTTTAGCATCTTTCACATTTTTCACCTGAGCGAAAGAGAGGCCTGTTACCATCAATAGAACCATAAAAAATAATACTCTCTTCATGATTGTTGTTGATTAATAATTAACTATTGTCTATTCATTGTTTTCATTTGCTTCCGCGTTCTCCGTATCAGGAATTTCCGGTACATTCTCCTCTTCTTCCCGGATCTCTTCGTCCGTTTCAGAGGTTACTTTACATACAGAACCGATCTGATCGTTTCTTTTTTCCAGATTGATCAACCGGACTCCTTGCGTAGCACGGCCCATGATACGTACTTCAGACATTTTCAACCGGATGGTAATTCCGGATTTATTAATGATCATCAGGTCGTTATCATCTGTTACAGATTTAATGGCGACTAATTTACCTGTTTTTTCTGTAATATTCAAAGTTTTTACTCCTTTTCCTCCCCGATTGGTTTTGCGGTAATCTTCTATATCCGAACGTTTTCCGTAACCTTGTTCTGAAACCACCATAATCGATTCAGTCTGAGGATCTTTTATACAGATCATTCCTACTACTTCGTCCTGGCCGTCATCATCTAATGTCATCCCCCGGACTCCGGTTGCCGTACGGCCCATGACACGCACCGCGTTTTCATGGAAGCGGATCGCGCGTCCGTTGCGGTTGGCAATGATGATATCGTTGTTACCATTCGTCATCCGGACTTCAATTACCCGATCGTCTTCCCGGATCGTAATGGCGTTTACTCCGTTCTGACGCGGGCGGGAATACTGTTCCAGAAGGGTTTTCTTGATGATTCCTCTTTTGGTACAGAAAAGCACATAATGGCTATTGATAAATTGCTTGTCCGAAAGATTTTTTACGCGCAGATACGCGTTTACCGCATCGTCCGGTTCGATATTCAGCATATTCTGAATAGCTCTGCCTTTGGAGTTCTTACTTCCTTCCGGGATCTGATACACCTTCAGCCAATAACATCTTCCCTTCTGTGTGAAGAACAGCATGGTGTTGTGCATCGTAGCCGGATAGATATGCTCTATGAAATCTTCGTCTCTTGTATCGGTACCTTTCGATCCTACTCCACCTCTGTTCTGGGACTTAAATTCAGCCAATGGGGTACGTTTGATATATCCCATGTGAGAGATGGTGATGATCATTTCATCATCCGCGTAGAAATCTTCCGGATTGAATTCTTCCGATGAATAGACGATTTCCGAGCGACGTTCGTCGCCGTATTTCGCCTTTACTTCCAGCAATTCATCCCGGATAACCTGCCGACAGGTATCTTCATTAGTCAGGATCTCTTCATATCCGGCAATCTGTTTCATGATGTCGTCATATTCCGCATGCAACTGGTCCTGCATCAGACCGGTAAGCTGGCGGAGACGCATTTCTACAATAGCTCTTGCCTGTATTTCTGTCAGTTCGAACTGTTCTATCAGGTTTGTAATAGCTTCATTAGGTGTTTTGGCCGCGCGGATGATGCGTATTACCTCATCAATATTATCTGAAGCTATGATCAGACCTTCCAGGATATGTGCCCGTTCTTTAGCTTTACGCAGGTCGTACTGAGTTCTGCGGATCACTACATCGTGACGGTGCTGTATAAAATAGGAGATCAGATCACGCAGATTCAGGATTTTAGGACGTCCGTTGATCAGTGCCACATTATTTACGCCGAAAGAGGTCTGCAAAGCTGTCATTTTATACAACTTGTTCAGAACCACACTGGCGTTCGCGTCTCTTTTGATATCAATGACGATACGCATTCCTTCACGGTCCGATTCATCGTTGGCATTAGAGATACCTTCCAGTCTTTTTTCGTTGACCAGATCCGCGATCGATTTGATCAGTTCCGTTTTATTGACATTGTATGGGATCTCCGTAACAACGATCTTATCGTGGTGCTGACCTGTTTCAATTTCAGCCTTCGCACGCATGATCACCCGTCCGCGTCCGGTGAGGTAAGATTCGCGCACACCGCTCATTCCGTAAATATATCCTCCGGTCGGAAAGTCAGGAGCTTTTACATACTCCATCAGTTCCTCTACTGTGATCTCCGGATTGTTCAGATAGGCTTCGCAGGCGTCGATCACTTCTGTCAGATTATGAGGAGGCATATTGGTTGCCATACCCACGGCAATACCGGATGCTCCGTTCACCAGCAGGTTCGGAATGCGTGTAGGCATTACTTTGGGCTCTGTCAGCGTATTGTCAAAGTTAGGAGTGAAATCGACCGTTTCTTTATACAGATCCTGCATCATTTCTTCTCCCAGTCTGTTCAGACGGGCTTCGGTATAACGCATGGCAGCCGGACTGTCACCGTCAACCGATCCGAAATTCCCCTGGCCGTCGACCAGAGGATAGCGCATGGCCCATTCCTGCGCCATACGCACCATAGCAAAATATACGGAAGAGTCTCCGTGGGGATGATATTTACCCAGAACCTCTCCTACGATTCTGGCAGATTTCTTATAAGGTTTGTCGGAAGTATTGCCCAGTTCCATCATTCCGTACAAGATTCTACGGTGAACAGGCTTGAAACCATCTCTAACATCAGGAAGAGCACGTGAAACGATCACCGACATGGAATAGTCGATATAAGATGATTTCATCTCCTCCTCGATGTTGATTTTTATAATTCTGTCTTGTTCAAGCATTTAATAAGAATATTAATTATACATTTATGGTTCAACAAAAACCACGCTAAATTACTACATTTCTATGAAATACAAAAGTTTTCAGGCATAAACTTTTTTGCTTTTTCATCGTAGAAAAAGGTGTTTTTTCACGAAATCCGTAAGATGAAAAATCCTTTCGGTACTACCTGCCGGCAATGCCTTCAGAGGGATAGAATCCGGTTATTTTTTAATGAAAAGAAACTGATTTTCAATAATCTTTTTCTATATTTATTTAAGATATTATTATAATGTATGGTGAAATGTGGCATAGCATTTGTAGAATGATTATATAGAAATAATAAATAGAATTAATTTGTAAGGGCACAAACTGAATTATTAGTTATATTTGTGTTATCAAATAACCTTAATTAGAAAAGGAGTATAAAGAAGTATGAACAATCAGTTCTCAAGAAGAGTATCCGATGTTATCGTATATAGCAAAGAAGAAGCAAACCGACTGAACAATAGCTTTATTGGCCCAGAACACTTGTTGTTGGGATTGATTCGCGATGGTGAAGGAAAAGCGATAGAGATTTTAGAGAAGCTGGACATAGACCTGACTGAAATAAAAAAGCAGATTGAAGCTACAATGAAGAAGTATCAGGATGATATGTTGCTTCCCAATGCCGATATACCACTTTCGAAAAAAGCATCTAAAATATTGAAAATGTGTATTTTGGAAGCTCGTTTGTTGCAGAATAGCGTGGCTGACACAGAACATGTGCTTTTGGCTATTCTGAAGGACAAAAGTAACCTGGCGGCAGAAGTACTGGAAGAAAATAATGTAAACTACAGAGAGGTGTTGGAACAACTCTCTTTAAAGCCGGATATCAGCTCGGGTCCCGGATTTACAGAGGATGACGATGAAGAGGAGGAAGAGATGGGAGGTTCCGGAGGTATGCATGCCGATGATCGTTATCAGGCGCAGACTACTTCACGTAAAACGGCAAATGACACCCCTGTTCTGGATAATTTTGGTACGGATATGACCAAAGCGGCGGAAGAGGGACGTCTGGACCCGGTGGTAGGACGTGAAAAGGAGATTGAGCGTCTGGCCCAGATCCTGAGTCGCAGAAAGAAGAACAATCCTATCCTGATCGGTGAACCGGGAGTTGGAAAGTCCGCCATTGTAGAGGGGCTTGCACTGCGCATCGTTCAGAAGAAGGTGTCCCGGATTCTGTTCGACAAACGGGTCGTGGCTCTGGATATGACTTCTGTAGTGGCAGGTACCAAATACCGTGGACAGTTTGAAGAACGTATCCGTTCCATTCTCAATGAGTTACAGAAAAATCCGAATGTCATTCTGTTCATCGATGAGATCCACACGATCGTGGGCGCGGGTTCAGCGGCCGGATCAATGGACGCGGCGAATATGCTGAAACCGGCTCTGGCACGTGGTGAGATCCAATGTATAGGTGCTACCACGCTGGATGAATACCGGAAGAATATAGAGAAAGACGGTGCGTTGGAACGTCGTTTTCAGAAGGTGATGGTAGAGCCTACTACTCCGGAAGAGACGTTACAGATCCTGCGTAACATCAAAGAGAAATACGAAGATCATCACAATGTGAATTATACGGACGCGGCGTTAGTTGCATGTGTCAAGTTGACAGATCGTTACATCACAGACCGTAATTTCCCGGATAAAGCGATTGACACGTTGGATGAAGCGGGTTCACGCGTGCATCTGACAAATGTAACCGTACCTAAGGAAATTGAGGAACAGGAGACCCTGATCGAAGAGGCGCGTGCCAGGAAGAATGAGGCTGTTAAGCTTCAGAATTTCGAACTGGCCGCCAGCTTCCGTGATAAAGAGAAAGAACTGGCCTCTCAGCTGGAACTGATGAAGACAGAGTGGGAAGCTCATCTGAAGGAAAACCGTCAGACCGTAGATGAGGAAGAAATAGCCAATGTGGTATCTATGATGTCCGGAGTTCCGGTACAGCGTATGGCCGAAGCGGAAGGGCTTAAGCTGGCGGCAATGAAGAATAAACTCCAGGCCAAAGTCATTGCTCAGGACCCGGCTATTGAAAAGCTGGTTAAAGCCATTTTAAGAAGTCGTGTGGGGCTTAAAGATCCGAACCGGCCCATTGGTACATTTATGTTCCTGGGGCCCACAGGGGTTGGAAAAACTCACCTGGCTAAAGAATTGGCTAAATACATGTTTGGCTCTACAGATGCTCTGATCCGGATCGATATGAGTGAATTTATGGAAAAATTCACTGTATCCCGTCTGGTTGGCGCGCCTCCGGGATATGTCGGATATGAAGAAGGCGGACAGTTGACCGAGAAGGTACGCCGCAAACCTTATTCGATCGTTTTGCTGGATGAGATCGAGAAAGCGCATCCGGATGTATTCAATCTGCTGTTGCAGGTGATGGATGAAGGACGACTGACCGATAGTTACGGAAGAGTGGTTGACTTTAAGAATACAGTGATCATCATGACTTCCAACATCGGAACACGTCAGCTGAAAGACTTCGGACGTGGTGTGGGGTTTGCTACCCAGAGCCGGGTAGATGATAAAGAGTTTTCGAGGAGTGTGATCCAGAAAGCGCTGAACAAATCCTTCGCGCCTGAGTTCCTGAATCGTGTAGATGAGATCATTACATTCGATCAGCTTTCTCTGGAAGCCATTACCCGAATCATTGATATAGAGTTGCAGGGACTTTACGAACGTGTAGAAGCACTTGGATATAAATTGATTCTGGATGAGCAGGCTAAGGAGTTCCTGGCTAAGAAAGGATACGATGTGCAATATGGCGCGCGTCCGTTGAAGAGAGCGATACAAACGTATGTGGAGGACGGATTGTCTGAACTGATTGTAGGCTCTTCTCTCCGGGAAGGAGATTCCATACAGGTATCTGTGAATCCGGAGAAAGAGGAACTGGAGATAAAGAACGCCTCTCCTTCTCTGGCGTAAAAAAATGATTGATATAAATTACGTCAAAATGTCAGACTGAAACAGTCTGGCATTTTTTTTGTTTTTGTGGGAAGAGACATTCGTTTTATTCAGAAATAAAATTTAAATAGATCAGAGTTATGCAAAAAGGTAATATTGGAGTAACCACAGAGAACATTTTTCCTATTATTAAAAAGTTTCTCTACAGTGATCATGAAATATTCCTGCGGGAATTGGTGTCTAATGCGGTAGATGCTACTCAGAAGCTAAAGACCCTTGCTTCCTTGGGAGAGTTCAAAGGAGAATTGGGCGATCTCACGATTCATGTTTCCGTAGATAAGGAGAAAGGCACGTTAACTATTTCGGATCATGGTGTAGGGCTTACAGCGGAAGAGATTGATAAATACATCAATCAGATCGCGTTCTCCGGTGCCAACGATTTCCTTGAAAAGTATAAGAATGACGCGAATGCTATTATCGGGCATTTCGGATTGGGCTTTTACTCCGCTTTTATGGTGGCCAGTAAAGTGGAGATCGTAACTAAATCTTATCAGGAAGGCGCGCAGGCTGTAAAATGGAGTTGCGATGGCAGTCCGGAATTTACATTGGAAGATATTGAAAAGGAAGACCGTGGTACGGACATTATCCTGTATATAGATGAGGAAAGTAAAGAATTCTTAGAAGAGTCTCGTGTGAGTACTTTGCTGAAAAAATATTGCAGTTTTTTACCTGTGCCTATTGCTTTTGGTAAAAAGAAAGAATGGAAAGACGGCAAACAGGTAGATACAGACGAAGATAACATCATCAACAATACGACTCCTATCTGGACGAAGAAGCCCAGCGAACTGACCGATGAAGATTATAAGAATTTTTACAGGGAGTTGTATCCGATGTCGGATGAACCGCTTTTCTGGATCCATCTGAATGTAGACTATCCTTTCCATCTGACCGGTATTCTTTATTTCCCGAAAATAAAGAGCAATCTGGACCTGAATAAAAACAAGATTCAGCTCTATTCCAATCAGGTATATGTGACTGATTCCGTGGAGGGTATTGTGCCTGATTTCCTTACCCTGCTGCACGGAGTGATAGATTCTCCGGATATACCATTGAACGTGTCCCGTTCTTATCTGCAGAGTGATTCGAATGTGAAGAAGATCTCTACCTATATTACTAAAAAAGTCTCCGATCGTTTGCAGTCTATCTTTAAGAACGATCGCAAGCAGTTTGAGGAAAAATGGAACGATCTGAAGATCTTTATCAACTACGGTATGCTTACGCAGGAAGATTTCTACGAAAAAGCGCAGAAGTTTGCTCTGCTCACCGATACCGATGGTAAACATTATACGTTTGAGGAATATAAAACATTGATCAAAGACAACCAGACCGATAAGGATGGCAACCTGATCTATCTGTATGCCAGTAACCGGGATGAGCAATACAGTTACATCGAGGCGGCTGTAAACAGAGGATATAATGTTTTGCTGATGGACGGGCAATTGGATGTCGCGCTGGTAAGTATGCTGGAGCAGAAGTTTGAGAAATCCCGTTTTACCCGGGTAGACAGTGATGTCGTTGACAATCTGATCGTAAAAGAAGACAAGAAAGGAGAAGCTTTGCCGGCAGACAAGCAAGAAGCGCTTTCCGAAACATTTAAAAGCCAGTTGCCTCAGCTGGAAAAGGTTGATTTTCATGTGACTGCTCAACCCTTGGGAGAACAGAACGCACCTATCCTGATCACACAAAGTGAGTATATGCGTCGTATGAAAGAAATGGCAACTATACAGGCCGGAATGAGTTTTTACGGTGAAATGCCGGATATGTACAATCTGGTCCTTAATTCCGATCATGCGCTGATCAAAAAAGTACTTTCGGATGAGGAGTCTGCGTGTGAAAAGACCCTTGAACCGATCCGCAAGGAGATGGAGGAAATATCTGCGCGTCGCGAAGAACTCAGAAAAGATCAAGAGGGAAAGAAGGAAGAGGAGATCACTACAGCGGAAAAAGACGCGTTGAACGATCTGGATAACAGCTATAATGACTTGCAGGACAAGAAAAAAGGAGTCTACGCAGCGTATGCCAGGGATCATAAAGTGGTAAAGCAACTGATCGATCTGGCTCTTTTACAAAATAATATGTTAAAAGGAGAAGCCCTTACTAATTTTGTGAAAAGAAGTATTGAACTGATCTGATCCTCAGATTCTTTATACAAAAGTGATAGAAAGCATCGGTCTGGCTGGCGGAACGATGCTTTCTTTTTTTCAGAGATCGATGGCTGTTTCGTTGGAGGGCTCAAAGAAAATATAGAGAAATGAAATATTTACGCAGGATAAGGATTTACATGTGATTTTTTTCTACCTTTGAAAAGTAAAATAGAATACAAGAGACTATTATTACCTGCGCCTGTATGATGAAGCGACTTCTACTCCTCATCTTTTGTTTTGGTTTTGCTCTTACCATGTTTGGTCAAAGGGTAGGTCTTGTCTTGAGTGGTGGCGGAGCCAAAGGAATGACACATATCGGAGTGATCCGCGCGTTGGAGGAAAACGGGATCCCTATTGATTATGTCACAGGGACTTCCATGGGAGCTATTATCGGCTCGCTGTATGCGATGGGATATTCTCCGGACGATATGGAAGAACTGATCGGCTCCGAAGAGTTCAGACGGTGGTATTCGGGAGAGGTAGAAGAGAAATACATGTATTATTTCAAAAAGAATCTTCCTACTCCTGAATTCCTGAATATACGTCTCTCTTTGAAAGATTCTCTGCACATAAAACCTTCGCTGCTGCCTTCGAGTGTAGTCAATCCCATTCAGATGAATGTCGTATTTCTGGAACTCTATGGTAGTGCCACGGCTGCTTGCGGGGGAAATTTTGACAAACTTTTTGTCCCTTTCCGTTGTGTGGCTTCCGATGTGTACAACAAACAACAGATTGTCCTGGGAAGTGGTGATCTCGGAGATGCCGTACGGGCATCGATGACTTTTCCTTTCGTCTTCAAACCTATTGAGATTGATGGCCTTCTGGCGTATGACGGTGGGATATATAATAATTTCCCTACAGATGTCATGAAGAAGGATTTCGATCCGGATGTGATGATCGGTAGTGTAGTGGCTATGAATCCGACCCAGCCCACAGAAGACAATCTGATGAGCCAGATCAAAAATATGGTGATGCAGAAAACAGATTATACCATTCCTGATTCGTTGGGATTGGTTTTGAATTTCCGTTACGAAGATGTGAACTTGCTGGACTTTGACCGTCTGGAAGAGCTGGAAAGAATCGGATACGACCATACCGTAGCAATGATGGATTCTATCAAAAGCCGTGTGTCACGACGGGTCGATCCCGGAGAAGTCAGTTTGCGCAGATTGGAGTACAGAAGTCAGAGTCCGGAATTACTTTTCAAGAATATCTATATAACCGGCGCTAATCCGCAACAACAGACCTACATTAAAAAGGAGTTCCATGCTTCTGATGAGGACATATTTACTTATGAAGAGGTGAAACAGGCCTATTTCCGCCTGTTATCCGATAACATCATTTCCGAGATCGTACCTCATGCCGTATACAATGAACAGGAAGAGATGTCCGATCTGCATCTGAATGTCAGGTTAGAAAGTAATGTCTTTATCCGTGTAGGAGGAAACCTCTCTACTACCAGTTCCAATCAGATCTATTTTGGGGTCAGTTATCAGGATCTGAATTACTATTCCAAAGAATTTACGCTGGACGGACAATTTGGTGAGATCTACAACAACGCTCAGCTGATGGCGAAAGTAGACTTTCCGACCAATCTGCCTATGTCTTATCGCTTCATTGCCTCTATCAGTACATTTGATTACTTTAAAAAAGATAAGATCTTTTCCAGTCGGGATACTCCCGCATTCAACAAGAAAAACGAGCGTTTTATCAAGGCGAATGTGGCTTTTCCGTTTATGTCGAGCAAGCGGGCAGAATTTGGGATAGGGATCGCTCATTTTGACGACCGTTACTTTCAAAGTAATGTGATAGACTTTGACAACGACAAATACGATAAAAGTACTTATAAGATACTTGGAGGCTCTATCAATTTTTTTGGTAGTACACTGAACGCTCGTCAGTATGCAACTCAAGGGTATAGGGAAGCTCTTACCGCGCAGATATTTTTAGGAGATGAAGCCTTCCGTCCCGGGAAGATCAATGAAGAGGATGAAACGGAAACAGTAGATAAAGCTACACAATCCTGGTTGCAACTTTCGTATCTGAAGGAGAAATATTATAAGACGATGCCTAAATTTACGCTGGGTACCTATATACAGGCACTCTATTCTTCCCGGAATTTTTCAGAGAACTATACAGCGACTTTATTACAGGCCGGGGAGTTTACTCCTACTCCTCACAGTATGATGACCTATAATGAGGCTTTTCGGGCCAACCAGTTTGTCGCGGCCGGATTACGTCCCATCTATCACCTGAATAGTATTTTTCATGCCCGTGCCGAGATATATGGTTTCATGCCTATTTTCCCGATAGAGCGCAACTCGATCAACAAACCCTATTATGGAAAAGCCTTTTCCAGGTTGGAATACATAGGAGAGATCTCGTTGGTATGTCAATTGCCCTTCGGATCTCTGGCGGCTTATCTAAATCATTATAGTTCACCTAAAAAGGAATGGAATGTGGGATTGACTCTGGGATGGCGGCTATTTAATTACCGTTTCATTGAATAAAATTTGTACAAAAAGTGCCCCGACCGCTTGCTAATTCCGAAAAAGTACATATCTTTGCACCCGTTAAACAAATGGCCGCGTAGCTCAACTGAATAGAGTAGCTGACTACGGATCAGCCGGTTACAGGTTTGAATCCTGTCGCGGTCACTTTTTTTATTATTTTGTTGAAATAAGGGTCGCGTAGCTCAACTGAATAGAGTAGCTGACTACGGATCAGCCGGTTACAGGTTTGAATCCTGTCGCGATCACGTTAAACCTTTGCGGAGTTTCCGCGAAGGTTTTTCGTTTGGTGCCTTTCCGGATATTCACTTTTCTAAAAGAACATATACACACCAGGCAATTGTCTGTCGTTATAAAATATATAACTACATTGCTCACTTAACAGGAAGGCTACCAGCGTGGCAACCTCTTTAGGGTGTCCCAGTCTTTTCAGATGATTGGCTTTGGCATCGTTCCGCCCTATACCATTGAAAACGGTAGAAACAAAAAAAGAAGGTACCTGTTTCGATGTACCTTCTTTTTAAATTCTTTTTTAATAACTATATCAGCATTTGATGTTCAATTCATTCAGCACTTTCCGGATGGCTTCAAAGGTAGTGATACGGGTTGGAACCAGGGGTAAACGGAGTTTATTTTCGATCATCCCCATCGCGTTGAGCATAGATTTCACACCGGCGGGGTTTCCATCTACGAAAAGGAGATTAAACAGTTCTGTAAAGCGATGGTGTATTTTCAGCGCGTTGGCATAATCACCTTGTAGCGCAAGGCGTGTCATGCGACTGAATTCCCGGGGAAAAGCGTTGCCAATAACAGAAATTACCCCTACTGCTCCCAGGGTGATCAATGGGAAAGTAATCCCATCATCACCTGAAATCACTTCAAAGTTGGCAGGTTTGTTCTTGATAATATCATCCATTTGTGTGATATTGCCCGAAGCCTCTTTGATGGCGATCACATTCTTGAAATGACGCGCGATACGAAGCGTAGTTTCGGCAGTCATGTTCACTCCGGTACGTCCGGGTACATTATACAGAACGATGGGAAGATGAGTTGACTGAGCAATCGCTTTATAGTGCTGATAAATTCCTTCCTGAGAAGGTTTATTATAATAGGGTACCACCGACAGGATGGCATCTACTCCTGTAAAATCGTCATTTTTCAATTGTTCTACAATAGCGCGGGTATTGTTACCCCCTACTCCCAACAGGATAGGCACTTTTCCTTTTACCCTCCTTACGACCCTCTCTTTGATGGTTGTCTTTTCTTCTTCCGTCAGCGTCGGTGTTTCCGCGGTGGTCCCCAGCACACATAAGAAATCCGCGTTGTTTTGAAGAAGATAGTCTACCATCCGCATCAGCGCGTCGTAGTCGATACTATCGTCTTCTTTGAAAGGAGTAATCAGCGCTACTCCCATTCCTTTCAATCTGGTTTGTATCATGAGTAATTTTGATAATCTCTATTGGCTATTCAACCGCAAAAGTACGAATATTTTCTATTTTTATGGCATCAAGGTATGCAAAAAAGGGAGATAGGCCGACAAATGGATATATTTCCGCAATATATACTTCTCATGGCCGGTAAAGAATGAGTTAGTAGGTTGATCTGCTGAAATTTATTCCAATAACTGCAAAAACTCTTCTTCACTAAGCGTCCGGATGCCCAGTTTCTGAGCTTTTTCCAGTTTTGAAGGGCCCATGTTCTCCCCTGCCAGGATGAAGCTGGTTTTTGAAGAGATACCCCCTACGTTCTTTCCTCCGTTCTTTTCGATCATCTCCTTATATTCATCTCTGGAATGCAGATTAAATACCCCACTGATCACAATGGATTGTCCGGCCAGTTTATGGGTATATTGCTCTGTGTCTTTTTCACTCCGTTGCAGTTGTATCCCTGCTTCGCGAAGTCGATCTACCATCGCGCGATTATTTTCCCGGGAGAAGAATCTCAGAATGCTTTCCGCTATTTTTTCGCCGATTTCATCGACATTTTTCAATGTTTCCAGATCGGCTCCCATCAGTTCATCTATCGTAGAGAAAGCCCGGGCTAATTTTTTGGCTACCGTTTCTCCGACAAATCGGATCCCCAGGGCGAATATGACCCGTTCGAAAGGAACGTCCCTGCTCTTCTCTACTCCCTGAATGATGTTTTCCGCTGATTTGTCTCCCATACGTTCCAGTCCGCGGATGTCATCCGCGGTTAGCCTGTAGAGGTCAGCACTGTTACATACCAATCCCAGTTTGTAGAACATATCCACTGTTTCCGGCCCCAGCCCCTCTATGTTCATCGCGCGGCGGCTGATGAAATGCTCGATCTTTCCTTTGATCTGCGGAGGACAATGGGCTTCATTGGGACAATAGTGCGCGGCTTCTCCTTCGATACGGACCAGGCGGGCTTTACACTCCGGACAACGTTCGATAAATCGTACTTTTTCGCCGACGAGCATGCTCCTTGCGTGCGTATCTACACCGGTGATCTTCGGAATGATCTCTCCTCCTTTTTCCACATAAACCATGTCTCCGATATGCAGATCCAGTCCTTCGATAATATCCGCGTTGTGCAGAGAAGCACGTTTCACCACCGTTCCTGCCAGCAATACAGGTTCCAGATTAGCCACAGGAGTTACCGCGCCCGTACGGCCTACCTGGTAGGTCACTTCATTCAAACGGGTACACGCCTTTTCCGCCTGGAACTTATAGGCGATCGCCCAGCGTGGCGATTTGGCAGTAAAACCCAGGTTGCGCTGCTGACGGAGGCTGTTTACCTTGATCACAATCCCATCGGTGGCTACAGGCAGGTTTTTCCGTTCCGTATCCCAATAATGAATGTACTCGAATACTTCTTCTATCGAGCCGCATTTTTTCAGGTAGGGAGATATTTTGAATCCCCATCGGGCAGCTTCCTGCAGATTTTCATAATGACCGTCGCAGGGCAATTTTTCTCCCAACAGATAATACAGATAGGCATCCAGCTTCCGGGAAGCGACAAGGGCCGAATTCTGGAGTTTCAACGTACCGGATGCCGCGTTGCGGGGGTTGGCAAACAGCGGTTCTTCGCGCGTTTCTTTTTCCCGGTTCAGCTCTTCAAATACCAGCCAGGGCATCAGGATCTCACCTCTTATTTCAAAAGCGTCCGGATATCCTTTTCCATGTAGCTTCAAAGGGATGGAACGTATGGTCTTGACATTCGCGGTCACATCATCGCCTTTCTCTCCGTCGCCCCGGGTAACGGCACGTACCAGTATTCCCTTCTCATACGTCAGGGAGATGGACGTACCATCGTATTTGAGTTCGCAACAGACTTCAAATTCTTCGTTCAGGGTTTTACGTACCCGTTCATAAAAATCCGCGATCTCTTCTTCGGAATACGTATTGGCCAGAGACAACATCGGATATTTGTGTGCTACCTGGATAAAATTCTTACTGATGTCACTGCCTACCCGTACCGAGGGAGAGTTTTCATCGTAACATTCCGGATGCTCCTCTTCCAGATCCTGTAGCTCCCTCATTTTATCGTCAAACTCCTTATCGGAAACAGTCGGTTGGCTCAATACATAATAATTATAATTGTGGCGATGCAATTCTTCCCGCAACGCTTCTATTCTTTCTTTCGCAGTCATAGATATTGGATTGTTTCAGGCAAAAATAACAGTTTCTCTTTGAATATTCGTACTTTTGCCGAAAATATAGTGAAAGCCGGACGCAGAGCGAAGTTTACTTCAGCTATGCTAAGGCACATCCTATATTCTGAAAATATAGTGAAAGCCGGACGCAGAGCGAAGTTTACTTCGGCTATGCTAAGGCGCATCCTATATTCTATAAATTAAACGTACTATGCGCATTGATATAATAACGGTATTGCCTGAAATGATCGAAGGGTTTTTCAACTGTTCTATCATGAAAAGAGCTCAGAACAAAGGACTGGCGGAAATACATATTCACAATTTACGCGATTATACAGAAGATAAATACCGGCGGGTAGATGATTATCCCTTTGGCGGGTTTGCCGGTATGGTCATGAAAATAGAACCTATAGACCGCTGTATCAGTCAGCTGAAAGCGGAACGGGAGTACGATGAAGTCATTTTCACCACTCCTGACGGGGAGCCATTCAATCAGAAAATGGCCAATTCGCTTTCTCTGTCGGGCAATCTGATCTTACTGTGCGGTCACTTTAAAGGAATCGATTATCGTATCCGGGAACATCTGATTACCAAAGAGATCAGCATTGGCGATTATGTACTCACCGGAGGAGAACTGGCCGCCGCGGTTATCGCGGATGCCATTGTACGTATCATTCCCGGAGTCATTTCAGATGAACAGTCCGCACTTTCCGATTCTTTTCAGGACAACCTATTGGCCGCTCCTGTATATACCCGTCCGGCAACGTATAAAGGGTGGACAGTGCCTGATATTCTCTTATCGGGACACGAAGCGAAAATTAAAGAATGGGAACTTCAGCAATCTCTGGAAAGGACCCACAGACTAAGGCCCGATCTGCTGGAAGAGTAATGTCCGGTATTTTTATTCCATAGACTTTCCTTCACTGCATTTCCCCTGTAAGGTTATCCCAGACTTTTTTTCTGCGCCTTCTTTTCCGGACAAGATTAGGCAGACCCTATAAAAAAGCCTCCTTCACTCAAAAGGAGGCTCTTTCTTTTTCTGTGGATTTCTGACACTTTTCATCAGGATCCTATGCGAAGGGTTATTGTAAGTTAATCAACCTACCTCAAGAGCACCGATAATTTCCCGTACAGATTTAAATCCGTGTCGGTCTAAGTAATTATTTATACCCTCTATTGTCTGGATGGCAACAGTCGGATCAATGAAGTTTGCCGTACCTATCTGTATGGCAGACGCACCGGTCAGCATAAATTCCACAGCATCCTGCCAGTTCCGGATACCCCCCAATCCTATGACAGGAATTTTTACCTTCCGGGCTACCTGCCATACCATACGCAAAGCCACCGGTTTCACTGCCGGGCCCGAAAGACCACCGGTCACCGTAGAGAGCAGCGGCCGACGTTTCTCGGCATCTATGGCCATCCCTAAGATTGTATTGATTAATGACACACTATCCGCGCCGCTTTCTTCGGCCGCAAGTGCTATTTCAGTGATGTCGGTCACGTTCGGAGAGAGTTTCACGATAAGTGTCTTTTTGTAAGCAGAACGCACCGCTTTCACTACTTCTGCCGCTCCTTTGGCAGTGACCCCGAATGCCATTCCTCCACACTTTACATTGGGGCAGGATATGTTTAATTCTATAGCAGGAATATTTACAAGTTCATTGATGGCCGCCGCGGTTTCCACATAATCTTCAACGGTAGATCCCGAGACATTCACAATCATATGGGTGTTTACCTCTTTGATACGGGGATAAATGTGATCTGTGAAGTACTTTACACCCTTATTTTGCAGGCCAACCGCGTTCAGCATACCTGAGGGAGTTTCTGCCATGCGCGGATACGGATTTCCTTCACGGTTGTGAAGGGTAGTCCCTTTTACAAGTATACCGCCTATTCGCGAAATATCGATGAAATCGGCATATTCTTCACCATATCCGAAAGTACCGGAGGCGGTCATCACAGGATTTTTCAAGTGCAATTCACCGATATTTACATTTAAATCTGCCATAATAAGTTGTTTATATTAAAAACCGGACCCTCTTTACATATACACACGTGTCCTTCTGTGGTGTTTTCCACACAGCACAGACAGGCACCAATACCACATGCCATTTTATTTTCCAGCGATACTTCGCAAGGTATATTTTTACTTTTGGCATAGGCCGCCACTGCTACCATCATGGGTTTAGGTCCACAAGTGTATATACGATCGAAGCGTGTTGTATGGAGCAGGGAATGGTGCACTACATATCCTTTTTCTCCGTGACTGGCGTCTTCTGTCGTGGTATACACTTCTCCCAGCGTTTCACAGAGTTCTCTCTGGAGAAGATCACGTTGCGAACGGGCACCTAACAGAAAGGCAGGCGTGAACCCTTTTTCCTGTAATTCCTTGCCCAGAAACACCATAGGGGCTATCCCTACACCTCCTCCGATCAGAAGTACCTTTTCCGACGATTGCCGGGGCATACTGAAGCTATTGCCCAGAGGCAATATTACATTCAGCATTTCGTTGGGACAAACAGCAGCCAGTTTGCGTGTTCCGTCCCCTGCGAGCCGGATCAGGAACCATACTTCATTGCGCGTTTTATCTACGTAATTGATGGAGATAGGCCGCCTCAGAAAAGTGGTGGGCGAGCCGTCTACCCGGATTTCCGCGAATTGTCCGGGCTGCATGTCCGGCAACGTCTGAGAGGAAGTAAGTTTCAGTAATACATACTGTTCGTTTATCTTCAGATTCTCTGTTACCGTCAGATCTAAAATAAATTTTTTCATGTATGAGATGAGAGTAAGTTCATAATCTTTGCAAAGATAACACATATATTATTATGCTTTGCCTGTTTCTTCGCGGGATACTTGCCCAATGAAGCGGATTTAAGGCTATTTTCTTTGTGTTTCAGCTACTTTATTATCCCAGTGATGTAAACACCTTCCCAGAGCGGATATGGAAGTCTTGCAGGATGTCTCAGTCATTCTTTCCGGAAAATAGCTATATGAAAAGTTCCCCTCTACGTACCTTGCTTTTTCGGATCGCTTTTCCCACCGCTTCTTCTTTAGCATAGACCGCAGCCATGTATGTATAAAGAATAGAGTATGAGCGGCGGTCTGAAAATAGATTTTACATTTTTAGGATCTAACCGTTTTCAAACTTTTTACGTGAATAAGTGATAGTCCGGAAAGGGCGATCGCTTCCCGCCCGAAGAGACGCCCTCAATTTTCAGGTTTGAAGGTTTCATATGTATTATCATCAAAGAAAATTCTTATTTCAGTTATTTTCCGTGAAGGCTTTTCTATGTATCTAATCTCCTGTCTGACAATCTCTTTAGACTCTGATTGAGGCTGTTTTAAGCCGATTTCCCTGCGATATTCCGGAACTTCCGGAGTTTGTGCCGGATTTATCGCATTCTCGTCAAACAAAGAAGGCAACATTTCCGTAGCATATCCTGGTGTCGCGGTTTCATCTGTCATAGGCCCTTTTCCATAAAGCAGCCATTCCAGATGAATGTGACTATAACTCTGGTGTACCTTCATAACTACATCCAGACTGGGCTTGTTGCGTCCATTCAGGATATGAGACAAGGTAGATTGTTGTATCCCTATACTTTCCGCAAAAGCACCATAACTCAGGTTCTCTCTTTTCCTGATCCTCTCAATGCGTTCTTTTATCTGCTCCAATTGCTCTGTATTTTGTCCCATAGATATGTGATTTTACAAATGTTATGACTAATCAAAGATTAATACAAGTGTAATACCCTGTTTTTACAAGAGCAAATATACAAATATAATAGGAATAATATCACAAAAAAGATAACTTTTTTACCACTCTAAATAAATAGTAAATAAAATTTAATTCAGGACCTGTTTTTAATTTAATTAATTATTTAAATATTTGTTATATTTAGCTGGTATTTAATTGATTGTATATTTATGATTCTGTAAAAGCTACTTATATTACAAATGTGGCTCATTGCATTACCTATTATCTAAATCAAAAATAGATTTAATATTGATTATTTTTTTGGTTTTTAAACTTTTAAAGAATTCCTATTTCTATTCCCGAAGCCGTGAATTTACAAAGATAGTCTCTGGCTGTAATGAGTCAGATCTTCTCTTTACAAACGTATATAGGTTTTCATTTTATATGAGTGTAATGTGATTTGTCGGAATGTATAGTTGTGAACCAATCTACTTATTCACGGAAGTAAAAAATAACAGTTATGTATGCAACAACTTCTATTTATTCATGGGCTGTGTCACAGCATTGTTTTCGTTCACTTTCATTCAAGTAAGGGAAAAGTTGTGTGTAGATGGGCTTTCTACTGCTATTTTTCTGCGATTTTTGCGTACAAAACTCCGAAAAAAAAGAAAATAATCGATTCTAAAGGCCTTAATTTAATGATAAAATCTTATCAATCAGTAAATTATTACGTTTATTGAGTGCTTTTCATTTCCTTATTCTGGAAAATCATCACTTTATTTTCTCTCCTTATTTCTTTTTTACCCTGGTCCGGGGCCAACTATCAAAATGTTAGATTTATCATTGTTACCCGGTTTTTATGATGGTGGAACGGAAGGTGTAAAACTGTGTTTTTCCGGAAAATGATTTTCTTATGGACAATTTTTCTAATGTATACATTTTTCGGATCATAGAACGAAACAGATGTTTGGAGCAGCACGCATTCCGGAAAAGTTGAACAGCGTTTTTTTCAGGAAAAAGTTGTCGCTGAGAAAAGGGAATGTTCAGGTGGAGTCACCTTTCTGTTTATGTAAATATTTCAGATAAATACAAGCGATTCCCAGGTCTGTGAAAGAAAGGTTTTTTTCTTTTATGTAAGCAGCCTTGTCCGGCCAGGGAAATAAAAAAACAGATCTTGAAAAAGACCTGTTTCCCGGGTATCGTATCGGGTGTTTTTTAATGAAGAATTTTAAACACCAATTCCCGTAAAATATCTCCGTCGCTCATGGACGCGTTCTGAACTCCTTTGGATTTCGCATCGGCATATCGTATTTCTCCGATGATCTGCATGGTCTTTACTCCATTGTATTTTCCCATGGCTGTGAGGTATTCCCGGGCTTGCCACGGAGTTCGCAATCCTAACATCGCGGCTATTCCCTGCTCGTTTTTCTGAGGAGCATAATAGGCAAGCATCAGATTCGAAAAGAAATTGAAGAGCAGCGAAAGCGTCATCTGTATGGGATTGGTTTTCGGATTCTCCTCAAAATATTTTATTATCTTATTTGCTTTTGCTATGTCTCTTTCCACCAACGCGCCGCGCAGTTCGAAATTGTTATAGTCTTTGCTGATACCTATATTCTTTTCGATCTGTTCAGGTGTGACACGTTGCTGTCCTGCGGGCAGTGTGATGATCAGCTTTTCCAGTTCCCCTGTCAGCCGGTGCAGATCGGTTCCCACGAAATCGGCCATCATGGCTGTGGCTTTAGGGTCCATATCTACTCCTTTGGATTTCATATAAGAAGTGATAAAAGCCGGCAGCTGCGCTTCTTTGATCTTTTTGGATTCAAACAATATACCTGCTTTGGCTACTTCGGCAGCCAGCTTTTTACGTCGGTCCAATACACCGTGTTTGTGGCAGACCACCAGCAGTGTAGAGAGAAGAGGCTTTTGCAGATAGTAGCACAGCTCTTCGATGTTCCGTATGGCTTGTGCTTCTTTTACAATAACTACTTGTTTTTCGGACATCATCGGGTATCGGCGGGCCGCGTTGATCACAGTGGCTACATCCACATCTGCTCCATATACCACAGTTAGATTGAATTCTTTCTCTATATCTGTCAGTATATGTTCTGCGATGTAGTCGGCGATCAGGTCGATATAGTAGGGCTCTTCTCCCATCAGATAGTAGATAGGATGGTAAGTCCCGGCCTTCAGTTGCCGCAGTATCTCCTCACAGGTAATTTCCTGTTTTGCCATAGATATACCGGTATGCTACCAGTTAAATTTCAGGTGTTTTACGGTTTTTTTCTCTTCAATGATCATGCGCAGCGAAGCAATCCCTATTTCCACATGTTCGGTCACGTAATTCTGGGTAACTATAGAGTCGCTCTTATCTGTTTTCACTCCTTCCGGTATCATGGGTTGGTCAGAAACAAGCAACAAAGCCCCTGTAGGGATGCGGTTGGCAAACCCGACGCTGAACAGCGTAGCTGTTTCCATATCTACTGCCATAGCCCGGGTTTTGCGGAGGTAATCTTTGAACTCATCGTCGTGCTCCCAGATACGGCGGTTGGTGGTATATACGGTTCCGGTCCAGTAGTCGAGGCCAATGTCACGGATCGAGGAAGATACCGCACGTTGCAGCATAAACGCAGGAAGCGAAGGAACTTCGGCAGGGAAATAATCGTTGGAGGTTCCTTCTCCGCGGATAGCGGCAATGGGAAGGATCAGATCACCGATCTTATTTTTCTTGTTGATACCACCGCACTTGCCCAGGAACAGACAGGCTTTGGGTTTGATGGCTCCCAGCAGATCCATAATGATAGCCGCGTTAGGACTTCCCATTCCGAAATTGATGATAGTCATTCCTTCCGCGCTGGCAGAGGACATATTCGCATCCAATCCCAGAATAGGGACATTGAATTTTTCGGCAAAGATCTCTACGTATTTGTTGAAGTTGGTCAGAAGGATATAGTCACCAAAGTCTTCCAGTTTCCGCTTGGTGTATCGGGGTAGCCAGTTTGCTACGATTTCTTGCTTTGTTTTCATACGATTTCGTTAAATTTGTACTCCCTTTTGAAGGAAGAATTATTTAACTCACAAAAATACGAAATGTTATCGTTAAACCTGCCTGTTTGCGAGCTGAAAATTAGCCAGCGCGATGGAAAAAATATTATTTTCGACCGGATCCGTCGCAGATATGTAGCGTTGACCCCTGAGGAATGGGTACGACAGCATTTTGTGCATTTTCTGATAGATCACAAGGGATATCCGGCTTCACTGATGGGAAATGAGATCCTGCTTCATCTGAACGGTACCCGCAAGCGATGCGATACGGTACTGTACAACCGGGATCTTTCTGCCAGGATGATCGTAGAATACAAAGCGCCTCACATAGAGATCACGCAGGCGGTCTTCGATCAGATATGCAGGTACAATTCTGTGTTGCGTGTGGAGTATCTGGTGGTTTCGAATGGATTGCAACATTATTGTTGCCGGATGGACTACGATAACCAGGGCTATTATTTCTTGCCTGATGTTCCGGAGTATGCTTTACTCTGATCCTATCCACCGATATGGCGGAGACGCACGCCGTGTGTCTCTACAGGTGAATGATCACATCAAAGCAACCATTTGTGTGAACGGGACTACATTGAATACGCGCGTATGATAAGTTTGGGTTTTGTGTGTTGCCTGACTCAGGGAGACACAAATATATCTCTACACAGGGAGTATGGATTTTGACTTTCTGTTTGTTTTGAGGGGTTTTTTAGAGTAAAAAAGATGTTTTTGCGCGGAAAAAATTTCTTTTGTATCTTTTTTATCGATGTATTTATAATAGGTAAATGAATAAATATAAAGATATTTGTTTTTCAGGTTACTTGTTGTTGTATATTTATTCTGTTTTGTAGCCGCTAAAACCTCTTTTTGCTACGTAAAACTCATTACCGGACACTGAGACAGTAGCCGTTGGGCAACGAGAAATGAATTTTTCCAGTAGTCTAACACCTTGTTTCCCCGTATCTAACCTCCTGTTTCCCCTTCAGATAATTTGGTTTCCTCCTTAGATAATTTGGTTTCCTTACCAGATAATTCTTTTTGCCTACCAGATAATTTTATTTCTCTCTGAAAAGTGGCTTATAAGGTGATCAAACTTCTTTTTTATCCCGATTATAGTGATTTTTTCCTGGAATACTATTTGAATATGCAAATTTTAAAATGGAAAAATGATACAAAAATGGGTTGTGTATGAATATAATGGATAGTTTTAATATCAGTAAGTGATTATTTTCTTTAAAAAGTGTTGATATTGTATTAAATTGTAATTATGCTAATCGTTCTGGTTGAGTTATTCCTTCAAAAAAGGTTGGAGGATTAAAATAAAAGCATGTAGAAGTGTATATATATTAAAAATAACAATTTGTTTTGCTGCTTGGAAAAAGATGGTGTTTTGTAGGGGTCAAGTGGGTCAGGATGTTGCAGAGGTGAAAACATTTTGTATCTTTCTGTATGGTATGGGCGACATATTTCCCCAGCTATAACATATAACTGGGGAAATTATAAAGTGACTAATAAATGTAATCTTGAGTTTGTAAAACAAGGTCTTTACTTACCAAACCGTGAACTGTCGACCTTCTTATGCTGTTTGGCGTTAAAATTACCAAATTTATATATGAAAGAAACTGCTATCCTTCTTGAATCCGGAACCATACGCATTTTTAAATCCTGTGTCTTATATTGCAGGTCCAGGTCTTTAGGATACCAGGAATTAAACATGTCATTAGCTTTTAATGACAACTCTGCATTCTCATTGGCGAAAGTCCATTTAACCCCTGCACTTATATTATACATACTATTAATAGTCATCGGTCCCTGAATATTGCGGGTAATGTACGATCCAGACAACTCAGCTTTTATATTCGGTTTTGATGAAATACGAACTGTGTTAACTAAATCTCCATAAAAAGCAAAATTATCTTTGTCAAAACTTATGTCGTGATAATAATCACTTTTCGTTTTATCATAATACCCATTCAAAGTCAATCTGGAATCAAGGATCGTCCCCGCTTTAAAAGGAATAATCACATTAAGCCCTAACTTACTTGAATAATCAAAATTTAGTGTTTTGTATATAAGAACCAGCCTGTCAGAAGCCTGATAAGGAAGCTGGCTAAAATTATTATCTATATAATTCATATACAACGTAAAAATATATTTACTCTTAAGTATATAATTCAATTGGCCTGTATAAATTTTCGACGGTCTTAAATCCGGATTACCCTGTATTTCCGTGTATCCGCTTAAATAAGAAACAGCATTCTGCATTTCCCAATAACTCGGATAAGCCTTATCGGAAGAAACAGACAATTGAAAAATATGGCTGGGCTGGGTTGTATAAGTGATCTCCATAGCGGGAAATATGCTCCAGTAATCGTTTGCTTTATGCTTATAATACTCACCCGTTAAAGATGCACTTACAGAAAGCTTTTCTGAGAAGCTTTTAGAAAAACCTGCATACAAATCATATACATACTCATTCAATTGGCTGTTACTGTTAGCACCTGACCAATCCTGCTGTCCTAAAGAATGATAAACCTGAGAACTTTTATCAGAAGCATAACTAAACTTCGTACCATAATTAAATGTCCATTCTTTACCTAAATCATGACTTTGGTCTGCATAGAATGAAAACCGTTGTATATCTTGTTGGGAAACCGCATTAAAAGCATCTTCCTGTTCCTTTTTCTTTTCTTCATAATACTGTGTCGTATGATTTATATAAGAAGTAAAGTCAACACCAGTACTAAATCCAAATCCGGAAGTGTAATTAAGTGACAGGTTATGCATTTGTATAGGTTTGTCAGACCTTTTCCTGTTCTCTGAATCTGAATAGATTCCAAAAGAAGAAGTAAAAGGATGTGTCCATTGTTCAATCTCAGAGGTATAAGCAAAACTAAGCTTATTATCAGCATTCAGGAACCAATCATTTCCTATCCGTAGGGTATGGACTGGTTTTCTGGTGTGCCCTCTGTCATATTGCTCTATCTTATATACCTGGCCGTTATACCTGTGGTGTGAAAAGATATCCTGTCCTGTTCGTTCCCGGTAGTAACCAAACGAATACATAAAGTCCGTAGAAGTAGTAGGTGTATTGTATATAAATGTAGCCCCCTGCTGATAGTTTGCGTAATGTCCCTGGTCGTAGAGGGAATTAATTTGCCCCTGTAATGTAGGACTCTCCGAATCCCCACTCTTAAGCACCAGGTTAACAATCGCTCCACGCACATGGTATTGAGGGGGCGCACTGTACATGATCTCCGCAACTTCGATACGTTCTTTAGGCATATTTTTCAGTAAATTCTCCAACTGGCTTTCACCCATACTGGTTACCCTGCCATTAATAACCACCGTAACACTATTTGCACCGGCAAGTTCTATCTTCCCGCTCCTTTGTTGAATTCCAGGTAATTCCAGGATAGCATCGTAAGCACTAACAGCCATTTTATCTTTTAACAACTGTGGCATGTGATAAGTCATTTTCCCATCCACAACCCTTACAAGAGGACGTTCCCCCTTAACAAACACTTCCGAAAGGACAAGGTCTTTATCCTCTATCTGTATATTTCCTACATGCGGAGAGTCATACATGCCCTGATAAGTTTCATACATTAAATGTTGTACAGTCAACAGAAAAAGTGAGATGTCAGTTTTTATGGTAAAAACCCCTAAAGAGTCAGTATAAGCAGCATTTATATATACGGAATCGATTGTCTGGGCTACAACAACTGCTAACTCAACCGGATTATTAGTTTTGTCTGTAATAAAGCCTGTTATATGCTGTGCCTGCATAAATAAACTACACCATAATAATACAGTACCTATTAAAACTTTCATATAATTCAAATAATGCAAATGGTCAAATAAATAATATATGAAAAACAAAGATACAACGCTGCTGCTAACAGGGAACAATATTTGTAAGATCTATCTGTTTTCTGTAAAGCAAATCAATTATTTCAGGAATAAACTTTTTTACATAGGCACACATACTGTGAGGGTGATAAAGAGTATGATTATTAAAATAAGAATCAGATGCACAATGATAAGTACAACTATTCTTTCATTGACATACCGAACACTCTTGAATGCTATTTACATCTCTGTTTAATAATCCCTGGGTAAATATGCCTTTATTAATAGTATCCTTTACACGTTCCATTTCAAAAATATTCCCGATCTTAAAATCCGGCTCTCCTGTAAAATAATCGCAGGAATACACAGAACCATCTATATCAAATCCAAGCATGGTTTTTCCGGCACCACAAGGAGAAAGAGTACACAGATTGTGTACAGTGAATGAAGTCAGATTACTTATTAAATTAGTTGAATTCATTTCAGAGACATAATCTTTCACATCCTCACAGGAGCCATTACTAATATTCATTTTTTCAATCAGTTTTATATGGGTCTGGACTAACCCGTCGATGTCCCCATGATAAGTATCATTCGCTGCCTTTCCCGACTGAACAATAGGACTGAAACTAAATTTTTTCATCCCTTTATCTACATAAAAATCAAAATATTCCAATAGTTTATGCGGATTAATCGTACTGGATGACGGCAGAGTTGAAGTTCACAGGAAGCCTATAAAAAATATTATCGCTAACCTTTACCGGAAATCCCTATATATAGTCAACGTACCAAATAATCTTCATTATAAGGCTTTTATATATCAAACAGACTGTATATCTTTGTGGCAACAATTAATTGAATATTAACTATATTCATGTACCCTTTTATAGTGGGTTTAGTTAATGTCCTCAAAATTTGCTACTGATATACAGTCTGTTACGACTTAAAGAAAGCTGCCCAAATGGGACACCTTCTTCTTATACTATTTATCTTTGGAAAGAATATCTTTTATCTTCTGGATTTCTTTTCCTCGACCTTCACTTCTGTTTGTATACCAGCCAGTTCCGGGTCGATCATGATGCGTCCGCAATATTCGCAAACGATAATTTTCTTACGCGAACGGATGTTGAGTTGTCTCTGTGGCGGGATCTTGTTGAAGCATCCGCCACAGGCATCCCGTTGTACATATACAAGTCCCAGACCGTTGCGTGAGTTTTTCCGGATACGTTTGAAAGATTGCAGCAAACGGGGCTCGATCTTTGTTTCCAGTTCTTTGGCCTTATCGCGCAGTTTTTCTTCTTCCTGTTTGGTCTCCGACACGATCTCGTTGAGTTCGCTCTTTTTCAGATCCAGGTCTTTCTGACGTTCTTCCAGCGCGACGATGCTATGGGAGGCTTCTTCGGATTTTATTTTTTCTTCGCTGGTAAACTCCCGGATCCGTTTCTCGCACAATTCGATCTCTAAGTTCTGGAACTCGATCTCTTTGGTCAGAAAGTCATATTCGCGGTTGTTACGTACATTGTCTTGTTGCGATTTATATTTGTCTACAGTTGATTTCGCGACTTCGATCTCTACCTTCTTTCCGGCGATAGCAGCTTTCAGTTCATCTACTTCGGACTTGATCTTTTCAATACGAGTACTCAGCCCGGCGATCTCATCTTCCAGATCCTGTACTTCCAGCGGCAGTTCGCCTCTGAGTGTTTTGATCTTATCGATTTCGGACAACATAGTTTGCAACTGGAACAATGCCTTTAATTTTTGTTCCACTGTCAACTCTTTAGGGTCGGTTTTTGTTTCTTTCGCCATTTGATTTATAAATATTTTATTGGATTTGTATTTACTTTGGTAAATTGAACTTCAACATTCGGGAACAGTCCCTGTATAAGTTCATAAAAGATTTCTCTGGTATATTGTTCACTCTCATAGTGTCCGATCTCCGCCAGCAGAATGTCTGTATCGTGTCCGAAGAAATCATGATATTTGATCTCACCGGTGATAAACACATCCGCTCCCTGGCGTATAGCCTGCGGGATCAGGAACGAGCCAGAGCCACCGCACAGAGCCACTTTCCGTATCAGCCTGCCTGTCAGGCGTGTATGTCTGACACATCCGGCTTCAAACGTTTTTTTGATTCGTTTAAGGAATTCCAACTCTGTTTCCGGAGCCTGCAACTCCCCTATCACACCCGATCCGGCTTGTGGCCAGCTGTTGACCACCGGATACAGATCGAACGCAGGTTCCTCGTACGGATGCGAAGCCTGGAGTGCCTGTAAAACACTGTTTTTCAGATAGGACGGTAGTATGGTTTCCAGCCGCACCTCCGGTTCCTTATGTAGCTGACTGATTTCTCCTACGAACGGTTTACTACCTTCTCCTGCCCGGAAACTGCCCTCTCCTTCTGTCTGAAAACTGCAACAGTCGTACTTCCCGATGTGCCCGCATCCCGCCTGGAACAGAGCCTTTTTTACAGGCTCCGCGTGGGTATACGGAACAAAAGTCACCAACTTGAGCAGGCTGTTCTCTTTGGGTGCCAGGATGCGCGCGTGTTCCAGGCCGATCTTTTCAGCTATTCTGAAATTGACCCCACCTGATACATTGTCTACATTGGTATGTGCCGAATAGATAGCGATGCCGTTGCGTATGGCTTTGAGGATGCAACGCTCTACGTAGTCTTTTCCGGTGATGGATGTATATCCTTTGAATATTAGCGGATGGTGAGACACGATCAGATTGTACCCCCATGCAATGGCTTCATCTATGACGGCTTCCGTGACGTCAAGACACAACAAAGCCCCTGTTGTTTCCGCATCTGTCAGTCCGATCTGCATTCCGGCATTGTCGAATCCGTCTTGCAAAGGCAGAGGCGCGAACCGTTCAAGGGCGCTTACAATTTCCTTAATTTTCATTTCCAGTCAGAAAACTTGACGACAAAGATACGAAAAAAAATGATACGACGGGCAGTTGTTTTTTATATTTTAATAGGGTTCCCTCCCATCATCCATTCTTTAAATTCTGTCGACCTGTTTTTGCTGACATAAATACGTTCGGGAGTATCTGTACGGAGGGTAATGAGTAATCTCCTGTCGAACCAGATGGTGATATGGGTCACATGCTCTTTGGAGACGATAAATTGCTTATTTGCCCGGAAGAACATGGCCGGATCGAGGTTCTGGATGATGGAGTCGAGTGTTTTGTTGTAGGTAAACTGACGGCCATCGGTCAGACAGATGGATGTCTGATGGTCGGAAGTGTAGAAGTAGACAATCTGTTCCACATCTACAGGAACCAGGTTGTCGCGATGGGCTACCAATAATTTCCGGAAGTAATTTCCGCTGTAGTTTGTCTGTGCCTGTTGCTCTAAGTAGCGGACGCGTTCCGGGGAGGTGAGTCTGCGGAATTTTCCGATTGCCTTTCGCAGATCTCCCTCCTCTACGGGTTTCAGCAGGTAATCTATGCTGTTTACTTTAAACGCGTTGATGGCGTATTCGTCGTACGCGGTGGTAAATATAACAGGAGTCTCCACGGTGATCAGGTCGAAGATGGAAAAAGCGGACCCGTCCGACAAATGAATATCCATAAAGATCAGGTCGGGTGCCGGGTGTGTATTCAGCCATTTGGTGGTCTGGGATATACTTTCCGTTACGGCAACGATTTCAATCTCAGGGTCTACCCTGCCGATAAGCTCCGTCAGGTACTCATAGGCAATGGTTTCGTCTTCAACGATCAGTACTTTCATTGTCTGCTTTTTTTAAAGGAAGGATCACTGTAAAGTAAGACTCATCTTCACGTACCTCTATGTCCGTTCCCATCAGCAGTTTATAGCGTGCCGAGAGGTTGGACAGCCCGATACCGTTGGAGCCTTCTACATGGTACTTGCGGTATACCGGATTGGTCACGGACAGATCTCCGCTATCAAGTACCGACAGATATACAGTCATTTTGTGTTCACTGTCTATGATGTTGTGTTTCACCACATTCTCTACCAGTGGCAACAAGGACAGAACAGGTAGCTGCCAGGTGAGTTCCGCGTCTTTCACCGTGATCAGGAAAGAGATCTTGCCGCTGTAGCGTATCTCCAGCAGGTAGCGGTAAGCATTCAGAAAGGTGAGTTCTTCTTGCAGTTGCACCAATCCTTTTTTCTCGCTTTGCAGGATGTAGCGGAATATGCCGGATAGCTTGGCCACGTATTCCACCGTCTCTTCGTTACGTTTCGCCGCTACCAACGCGGTGAGCCCATTCAGTGAATTGAAAAAAAGTGCGGATTGATCTGATTACTCAATGCCTCTACCCTGCTTTGCAGGTTTTCCGAGCGCAGTTTCTCCATCTCTTTTTCCGCTTCCCGCTGGGCCACTGTCAGATAGTAGGTGTGCCCGATGAGTACCGGCATCAGCCAGGCGATCAGGAATTGCAGGATCAGCATTTGTGTGAAACAGTCTAACCTGACCCTGTATTCTACAGACAGTCCTATCAATACGTATAAGGTATACGCGACAGCCGTCACGAGGAACGACTTTCCAAACTTGGTTTTTAGTTTGGTTTCCGCCTGTCGGATGTTTTGTCGCAACAGGATCCAGGTGAGTGCCACAAAAAAGAGATAGCGATAGATGAAATAGATGATGGAGGGAGCATTCAGCTCCATGGAACTTTTGTGCAGGCTGTGCTCAGGAACACAAAGTGTCCATACGAAACTACCTATATTGGGATATGTAATAATAGCACTCAGGATCAGAGCGCCCCAAAGTACTGTTCTGGCGGATGTCAGTGATTCGAAAAATTTCATATCAGGTATATTGTTGATACAAAGATACGACAGTCGGGCCAATGAATGAAACAAAACGTTGGTTTATAAAAGGTATATCTGCCGTGTTCATTCCGGTTTTTGTCCAGTTCCTCAGAAACGATATACTTCTCTTCTGTCTTCTCCTTATTTTTGTAAGAAAATGGCTGTTTTATTAAAGAGACTCGATAAAAAAAGAGGAAACAAAGAGCGTTTTTTAAAATAAAATCCCTTCTCATCCGTGTATGATAGAGAACAGTAGTTTTTAATTTTGAAAAATCCGCTCACATGAAATCCATTCAATTAAAAATCAGGCGACCTGTGATTGATATCTTTTCTGTCATATTTGTTCTTTTTCTGGTAGTTGTAGGCTTTGTGAATACTCCGGCGTTCGGACGTCGGCCTCAGGGAGCGCGGAAAGAGCGTATCGTAAACTCTCCGAATTATCGTGAGGGAAGTTTCCGTAACTTGCAGGAGACTCCTCAGATTACTTCCGATAAGGGAGTGGTGAGTGCTATGGTGAGTTTTCTTTTTACTAAGAAAGATCGGTTGCGGCCGCGGGATGTACTTCCTCATGAGAAGACCGATCTGCATGCTCTGGATCCTCAGGAAGAGGTGGTAGTATGGTTCGGACACTCTTCCTATTACATACAAACCGGTGGCAGGCGTATTCTGGTAGATCCGGTATTCAGTGACGCGGGGGTCGCCTCTCCCCTTCTACAACCGCTCTTTTAAGGGGATGAATCTGTACCAGGCTATGGATGTTCCGGACCCGGATTATGTATTTGTGTCGCATGACCATTGGGACCACCTGGACTATCCTACACTCAAAGCACTCCGGCAGCGTACCGGAAAGGTTATTTGCGGATTAGGTGTGGGAGCGCATCTGGAACGTTGGAAATTTGCTCCGGAGCAGATCGTGGAGATGATTCATTCCTGGTGCATTGTCTGCCCGCGCGACATTTTTCCGGCCGCGGATTCTTTCCGAACCAGACGCTGTGGGCCTCTTTTCTGATACAGACCCCGGAGAAGAAGCTCTATCTGGGTGGTGACAGCGGATACGGAGAGCATTATCAGGAAATAGGAAAGCAATTTGGCCCCATTGACCTGGCCATCCTGGAGAACGGGCAGTACGACGCGGACTGGAAACACATTCACATGATGCCTGAAGAGGTGATACGCGCCGCGCAGGATCTGCAAAGCGAGCGGCTGCTGACTGTGCATCATTCCCGCTTCGCGCTGAGCAAACACGCCTGGGATGAACCGCTGATCCGGGTGACGGATGCCGCTAAGATAGCCGGGGTGGATCTGCTGACTCCCGTGGTCGGACAAAAAGTAGATTTGAACGATAGTACATGGGTGACAGTGAGGTGGTGGGAAGAGGTAAACTGACCTTTATCTTTGTACATCAAAGACAAATCCTATAGATCATATCAATTGTTCCGGAAATGATTTTCTTTGTGTCTGTATGCCTGGGTGGTAAGTATACCGATCACGGAATATACTTCGTGCAGCGGACGAAGAACAATGTCTGACCGGATCTAATCGGTAATCTCCACCCGGTTCCCATCGGGATCGAGCACTACACTTTCGTAATATCCGTCTCCCGTGGTGCGGGGTTCTCCGACAATGCGAAAACCATCTTTTCGTAATTGTTCCGTCAGTAGGTTCACTTTCTCTTTACTGCCTGTGGAGAATGCGATGTGAGTGATGCCCATGTATTCTTCGGGAACATGTATCCGGGTGATGTCTGCTCTTTGCATGATTTCCAGAGAGGCGTTTTTTTCTTCTCCGAAGTAGATAAAGTACGACTCAAATCCTTTACGGGGATTGGTGTACTTCTTTCCGCTGCGGCCTTCAAAGTAGGTTATATAGAACTTTCTGAGTGTTTCCAGATCAGTAGTCCAGATAGCTATGTGACTGATCTTCATACTATATCTTCTTTAAGTAACGCATACAGATGGAAATCCATGATCTCTCCGTTTTTGATCACTGCTTTGCGGGCTATCCCCTCTTTCACATATCCCGCTTTTTCGAGTACCCGCATGGAGGCCGGATTTTTCCCGAAAACTCCCGCATGCAAGCGGGTGACAGTCAGAGTCTGAAAAGCCTGTAAAGAGGCTCTACGCACCACATCTGTCATGATGCCTTTTCCCCAGAAGGGTTCCCCCAGCCAATAGCCGATCTCCGCGGAGATACGTTCTACATCCTGTCCGGGTATAAAGCCTACGCCGCCCACGGCTTTGCCGTCGATGACAACAGCAAAGTTCACAGGTGCACCTTTAGCAGCCTCTTCCTGCGCCATAGCGATGTACGAACGGGCATCTGCTTCCGTATAAGGATGTGGCAGGGCATCGCGCACCTGGTTCCAGATATGTATGTTGTTGATGTATCGCGCCAGAGAAACAGCATCTTCCGGTTGCCACAGACGTAAGGTATATTCCATGATGGGTTATTTTGGGGTATCTTTGCAAAGGTATATAAAATCGGATATACTCGGGTTGTGTCAAATCTGTTTTTGTGATACGACCCTTTTGCCCGGAAATACAGAAAAAACGCAGGGGCATACAGGAGAATATAAGTATGGAGACGCAAATATGGACTGTAGATAGAGGGCTAGCATTCTCAGATTTTATCTCCTCTGCCTTGTCTTATGGTTTATGTATTCCATATATCAAAGATCATGCAGTGAGGAATTCTGGCTCTTTTGGAGATTTTCAGAATGATCTTCACGTGCTTTTCCTCCAGATCCAGCCAGCGGTGTTCCCAGATACACCGGAAGCGCCGCTTATTCTTTAGTGTCTTTAGGAAAGCCTTTACTTTGTCGCTGCCATAGAAATACATGATTACCGTCCGGCAGTAGGGAGATTGCGGTTCTTTTTCCGGATTCTCCTCGGTGGTACATAACTGACACCACAGGGTATATTCCCGGGTTTCTATGCGCAATCCCTTATATCCGTCAGGCTCTCCCGGCTCTACTATATACCGGATGCTGACGGGATGTAAACGTTGTGCCTGGACACGTAGCTACAGCTCTTTCTTCCTTACCATATTGCAACATAGGTTTATTATGCCTTCGGGTGTAGTAACAGGCGCAATGTGTGGATGTGCTTCCACGGGAATGGACGTTTGTTTTCTTTTTCTCCAATCCCGAAAAAAAAGAGACAATCTTCGGGAAATCAATCCAATGTGGTTTCATAAGCCATGCTGATTTTTATGTGTTGATCTCGTTGTAAAGATACTCTTATCATCGGTAGCGGTGATACCAACCTGAGATTCTTGTCCGGGAGAACACGTTCTTTTATGGTTGAATAGGGAGCGCGCGAGATACATTTTCTATGTGCGCTCCCTGCTTCTACATCCTTTATATAGTTATTGTGGTTATGTTGTTTCCATGTTTGAAATGGATAGGTACAACTTCTCTCAGATCAGAGATTTGTTTGAAAGACTGATCCCCCTTTTTCTTAGAGTCTAATGAAGAGCGCACACTTCTTTTTCCATGTGCGCTCTTCTGTGGGTGCTTAGTTGCACCGCTCACACTACAACTACACTGGTAGGGGTTTGCTTAGTATGACAATAGGTATAGAGCAAGTGATGATCACGGCTGCAAGGAGTATGCCCCGGCGGATCCTGCGGCTTGCCTGTATGCTTTCCATTTCATAGTATATGTCTACGGTATATACTTCGTAACATGCGAACTCCAGGAAGTAGAAGACTACCAGTGGCAGGTAGCTGCATAGGTATCCGACGGCTACGCCCTCTCTGAAAGTCGTCCACATAAAACTATTCTCCGGTACCCCTAATCTGCTGATGGTCTCTAAAGGATCAAGAAACAACTGATAGTAGAGAAAAACAGCTACTACCAGGAATACCACTGTATAGAGGATGACTCTTACTTGCCATAGCCTGATTATTTGAATAAAGAGCGGCGTATAGGGGTCTTCATCTTCTATCATAAGGTTTTTTTATGTGTTTTCTGCTGACTTCCATATTAATAGGATCGGATAAAAAAATGCCTAAAAAAGCATAGGCTGTCTCTACATAATCATCTAGGAGGTTTCGGCAAACCCGGAATCTGAATTATGAGAGACGCCTATGCTAAATTTTAGACATAGACGCTGCTCTCATTTTACTTTTCAGATTCCATGGTAATTTTTGCC